>ENA-OUOW01000019-OUOW01000019.1-human-gut-metagenome-genome-assembly--contig:-NODE-19-length-220410-cov-18.810206_pt1 | contig 220410 bp, 136 predicted proteins | sample MGYA00237938_ERZ548769 | MGnify/ENA primary metagenome ERZ548769 (study PRJEB26490, sample SAMN05356870) | human gut metagenome | biome: terrestrial biome; feature: human-associated habitat... | reverse complement strand
GTGGTGGGAGTATTTCTGCCGAAATTGGAATAGGCAAACGTTTCAATAAGAATTTTTATTGGGGGATAGGTACCGGAGCTTTCATTCCTACAAGTGACGGTGACCCTTCAATTCCCTTGACTTCCGATTTTAAAGTATATTTCCCTTTAAAATCTACATCTTTGACTCTCGGGGGGATTATTCGTGCTGGATATGTTTTTAATACCTCTGGTGATATTACCGTTGGAAGTGGCAAGTACCAAACAACAGTTGAAGTCCTGAATAATATTATGATACAAATCATGCCAACTTTGGAAATTCCTTTATCTAAACGGGTAGATTTTAATTTGGGAGTAGGATATACTCATTTTGTCCCAACAAAAGGAAGTGGTAGTAGCGGTGCTTTTAGTATGAGAACTGGATTTAGTTTTCATAAGTCGCCTATTCGTAAGCCTAAAAAGCCAACTCGTGATAGAGGCATGCAAGTAACGTTGGAAGGTGGTAAAGTCAATTTTGGAAGTGATGAATATGACGGTGGAACGGGTGCACTAGTGTTCACTTATAAATTTAATCCTCATATAAATTTAGGTATAGGATTTGGGGGAGATTTTGTTAGTTCTTATGCAGAAGATGGTGTAAAATCTCTCAAGATAAGAGATGACGGTAATGTTTATCACTATAACTCCGACCTTGATGTTAGTATCTCTGCTGTAAAAATATTCGCCAGAGGCTCGTATAGGCTGACGGATAGACGCTTTTCTCCGTTTGTAGCATGTGATGCAGGTGTACGTATCTACTCTATCAATGATTTGTATGGTTATGATGCAGCAGATGATAATAGTACGATAGAGTATGTATTAGGAAAACCGTCAAGTATGGGGTTCTTTGCTGCCCCTGCGATTGGATTGTCTTTACGTACAACAAATAATTCATATTTGGAATTAAAAGCTGGTTATTCTTTCGCTCCGGGCATATCAGGAAAGAAAGGCGAGGCAGAGTATGATACAAATAGCTTTCATTTTATCCACGCGGCATCTTGTAAACCTTTGAAGATGTCTGCTCCATTCATTTCTTTAGGCTTTACTCACACATTTAAATGGGGTGAGAAATGGGGTAAGTAATGGTCGTTTGATACATTATTTCATAGCTCGTTGAAATAAATTATCTGTAAACAAAATAAAAGTGTAATTCTATTTGGTGGATGAATTACACTTTTATTTTTCTACACGGGAATTATATTCTTAACCCTTTTTTAGGTCTGTTGTCCTCTTTTTGGGTGCGGCTTACACCCAACTTTTCTTTGAGCTTCCGGAACTTTATCTTAAACCATGCTATGAAATGCATAAAATAATCAGGATGTACTCTGAAGAATTTTATCAAAAAAAACAAGAAGAATTCATACTAACCTGCTTGTTTCTAGATAGAAATGATATATCTTTGTGTTTGCATAATTATATTGAGATATGGATTTTTTAGACAGAATCAAAGAAAGGAGTACGCTTCTGAAAACACTCGACCTCAATCGTAAAGTATTGTTGGTGATTTACGGGTACAGGTGCATGAGCAAGTCAGAGCTAATAAAGAAAGTTTTGACGAGTAGTGATATCTACCATTTGAGCGAAGAGGTGCAGTTGCAACAACAGATAGACCTTTTCGCTGAGACGGTTTCGTTCACATTAGAGGGTTTTAACCGATATCCCTTACTTTTATCCCAAAGACATCATTGAAGTTGTCCGAATGAATGAGGATGGCTGGTATATATTGTTTTTTAATATTAATAAAATTATTCAATCATAATATGAAAATCCTTTTTCCTGCTTCCGGCAATGGTGACTGCATCTTCTGTCTTGCAGACAAAAGAGATGGCACTTGTTTCTCGATAATGGCGGACTGTCATTGTTTCACCGATGAGATAAAGGCTATAGTTACAGATACGCTCCATAGCCACCTCAATTATTTAGTGGTGACACATATTGATATAGACCATATCAATGGCATTTGTAATATGCTGTATCAAATGCCGGAGCTTAAGATAGATTATATTATCTACAACAACCTTTTTGTAAAGGAGGAGAATACACAAGTTGAACCTCTTACCGAATTTGAAAAGGAACAGATTGAAAAATTGAGGACTTGTATTTCCCAATGGAATCCCAAAAGTGAAAAGAAAGTCGCTGCCAAAGAGGCATTGGTACTATCCACATTGATTCAAGAACATTGGGCGGACGCTTGGGATAAGAATCTAAAACTCGTTGATGGCGAATACCTTTCTTTGGGTGAATTGGGGAAGATATTTATAGTATCGCCTACCCAAACGGCTATCAATGAGCTGAACAAACACCTCCTCGATGAATTCGCAAAGATGTTTTACGGAAAATATCCACTTGAACAAGGGAAAGAAAAAGGAGTGGAATTGTTTGAGCTGCTCTCTTTACTCTACAATCAGAAGGAGTTGCTTGCTGAAAATAAGATATCCAGTAGCATCGGCACATTGAAAGCCGAATATGGGAAGCCGGACAGAGAAGACTCTTCTGAGACCAATCGAGCCAGTATTGCGTTTGTTTGGGAACTGAATGACAAGAAAATCCTGCTTTTGGGCGATGCCACCTCGGAAGTGGTGATAGAAGGTATCAAGGCTTATAAGAAAAAGAATCAGATACCTTCAGACGAGAAAATACGGTTTGATGCCATAAAAGTGCCTCATCACGGAAGCAAGACCAATTTATCAAAGGAACTGTTGAAGCATATCGATAGCGAGAATTGGATATTCTGCGGATGCACAAGCTCAGCTCCGCACTTACATACGCTTGCCAATATCATCTATTCAACACAGTCTGATGCCATACAAAAGCGCAGACTGTACTTCAATTCAACTTATTATAAGAATAACATCTACGATAAGATGAAAGCGGAAGTGGCGATGCTGAAAAATGAGGGTATCGAAATAGAAGTGGCACAAATTAACGAAATAGCACTATGAACAATAAAAGCGCAATACCTTCTATCACACATAAAGTGGAGTGTGGCACGGAAAGGGGCACGGCCTTCTTTGTGGATGCCCATCTCCTGCTTACAGCATACCATGTGGTAGGCTCTTCCCTGAATGGCAATCCTATCTATGTGGAAATCGAAAGAGTAGCCCATGAATGCGAGCTTGCAATAGTAAAGAAAGGGAAAGATATTGCCATCTTGAAGCTAAAGGACGAAACGGTCGATTATGCGCATGGCTCACTGCTCAGCATGCCGATAGATGCGAAAACGCATTTCCGCTTTTGGGGCTATCCCAATTCTCTGATTGGAGAAACTGTGGGGCAGTTGGTCAAGATAAGGGTGGACGAAACATATGTGGCACTACCGGGTGATTTTGATGCCTATGCCGTATTTGAAGACGAGAAGCATCTTACGGAATACGCTGGGTTCTCTGGCTCACCGGTCTATGCCGACAGTGATAAGATAATCGGCATAGTGACTGATATACTGGATAGCCATATCGGTTTTATCAGCATCAAGAATATTGAAAATGAGCTAAAAGCCAATGGTATTGTCCCCGAATCAGACTATGTGGAATTTCAAGAGGTCGCATATGGAAGAAAAGAGTGTGCTGAAAAGCTGCATAAGCAGATAACGCTGGCAGGAAACCGGTATAATCCGGAACTGGATGTGCCTAACCAAACACTCGAAACACTGTTTGCCAATCTATGGGACATCAGGGATTTGGGGAAATATGAGGAGATACTCTGCAAAAGCAAACAAGTATTTCTTGATTTACGAAAAGCAAATCCAAAGTTGTTTGCTACCCCTGTTGATGAAGAATCGCCCGAACTGGACTATAATATTGGGATGCAGCGTGATGTGGAGTACCATAAAAGAGGTAATGATTCCAATTGGAAAACGATAGAGGATACTTTGAAAAAGGAGTCATTGTCTTGGAAGCAAATTCGTGATGCTATTCACTATGTGGCAAGCAGACAAGATAAAACCTATTGCATTTACGGTCCTGCTGGATGTGGCAAGACTCATAATGTATGTAGCATAGCTTCGAAGCTCATCAAAAAGACGAATGTTTATCTGTGCTTTGGTATTCAGTTCAGCAAGAACAAAGACGGCATTATTGCTGAAATCCGTAAAATATTCAACTTCGAGAATGAAAACTATTTGGAGGAATTGCAGAAAAAAGCGGAAAGAGATACAGCTAATATCGGTGCAAGACGTTCAGTCTTTATCATTGATGCACTCAACGAAGGACTTGATGACCAATATTGGTGTGAGAGTTTGGGCACTCTTAAAATTGAATTCGACAAGTATTCCCACTTGTCGTTGCTGGTGACGGTGAGAAAACCGTTTCACGAAAAATACGAGTTGAACAGGTGGAGTTATCGGATGCAGCATCTTCCCGGGCTGGAGAACAGTCAGAACGTTGTGAATAAATATTTTGAAGCCTACCATATAGACTACAAAAACAATCTTTCCGGATTCAAGAACGGATTGTTTCTTAGTATATTCTGCGAAACTTATGTTTCGATGCCCTATTACGATAGAAGATGGTTAGGGTCATTGTGGGTGTTGTATCGCCAATATATCTATATGCGTGAAAGAGCCGTAGCACAAACGGTGGATGAAGACCCAGAACAGAATATCACTTGGTATTATCTCTGTAGATTGGCTCACTTGTCAGTGTTCAGTTACAAATTCCATCCCATCACTCGTACTAAAGCAAGAGCTGTTTCTAATCAACTATGTAGAAATCGTACTTGGAGCAAATCTCTTCTTTACACTTTAATTTCAAACGGTTTGTTACTGGCTGACTGGAATTATCAGACGAACAGCATAGATGAAAAGGCTGTTGTTAAGTTTGAGTATGAACAGATGGAAGATGTGGTACGAGCCATTGCATTCTTAAATACCAAGTCGGATGAGCAAAGCAAGATAACGCAGCTTAAAGAGTGGATTCAGTCATACGACCGAGGAACACTTTGCAAGGAAGGCTTCTATCAATTTCTTACTTACATTACCATCCTTTGGCCGGAAAAATTCGATAAAAAAGAGATCATTGAAGAAAAGAGGATAAGAAATAATGCTCTTCTTCAACAATGCTTTATCGAAGGTTTGGAGTGGCATTTTCATCCCGTTGAACAGGAACTCTTAAATGGGTTTTGGCAGGAAGCGGAAAGTACGTTAGGCTATCGTTTCATTTTCAGCGTGCCTTTACATTCGCTCAATGGCTTCTTGACGACATTGCATCGGTCTTTGAATGCACTGAGCCAAGCGGACTTGGATTTCAAATGGACTCCTGCCGTCAATGAGCATTACGAAGAGTCGGTGCTTTATACAGAAGATGTGAATGAACAAGATTATAAGACGGAAGCCTATTTGTTGGTTTGGAGTTGTGCATCATCGCATCCCGTGATAAGGGCGCATGCCAAACGGAAGCTATGTCGCATACTTTGTAATCATAGTCGCTTGTTTGAAGTGCTGATACACGATTTTCATTCAGCCAAAGATACTTATATTTTAGATGGTCTCTATAATGCAGTATATGGTGCGTTGTTACTCTTACGTGATGTTGACCTTTTCAATACTGTATCGCTCCTTATCTATGACTATCATTTCCAAAGAAAACAACCGGTGGAGGATGTCAGGGTACGTGAATGGTTGTTAAAAATACTACTATTCACCAAAACGCAGAAAGATGGCATTGACCTCTTTTCAAAGGCATTGCCACCTTACAAACCGCAAGAAGAAATTGACCTTGAAACGATTGAAATCGGAGAGGACTACTTCGGCCACACTCAAGGTTCTAAGAAACTCTGGTTCTCATTGTGTGGATTTTCTGATTTTAATCGCTACATATTGGGATTCAACTCGAATTACGAAAGCCGCATTTATACTCTGATGTCACATGACCAGAACGACAGGCCGCCTATGCTACCCCTCGTTCAGTTGAAATCCATGGTGGCACAAAAAATCAACTCAATGGGTTGGAATGACCAATTGGGAGAATTGGATAATGGGGTGTATTCTACAAGCCGATATGACAACCTACGCGAGCGAATTGGAAAGAAATATCAGTGGAAGGCTCTGTTTGCGGTAGAGGCACAATTGATGGATCGTTTTGCGGTAGCAGACAGATGGCACTTTGGAGTAGATGGCGATAAGCGCATACTTCGCCCTCCTTATCCGTGGTACAGTTCCACGCTGAATGATTTTGATGTCACCCTGACCACTGGATTGATTGACGATGATGATATAGTTGATGTGCTGGATAAGCAATTACCATTTGTGATAAACAAGCAAATGACAGATACCGATTGGGTGGAGCAACCGGTTACAACAGCAGATTGCCAACACTTCTTTGTGGGTGAGGATAGCAAATGGGTATTGCTATTTCAGATTTTCTCCGAATTTCCCACGGACGGGGAACATAAGGATGCCTATTTGTCATACGAAACATTCTTTGTTCGCAATCAAGATGTGCAGAAGTTTGATGAGTGGATAGTAAAACAAAATTTCAGTGGAAGATTTATGCCGACATCTGGACAGGATATATTTATTCGCCTGCTTGAATATCCGTGGATGTTACCTTATGTCAATAAGGAATATGAAGATTGGGAAAGTGTATTAGACGGTGACGGCAAGTGTCCTTGCCTTGTGATGCTGACCAACTATACCCAATTACAGGAAGAAGCCATTGGATTTGGTGATGAATATAAAGGAGAGAATATGTTGCCTTGTCCCGAACTGATGAGTACCATGCAACTTCATTTCAAAAGTCATGCTTGCTTCACCTATGGAAAGGAGGAACGCTTGGCTTCTTTCTACGCCTCTACCATACATTATCGTGAGGGCATTCCTAAAGGATTGCATATTCGCAGGACGGTGTTAGAGGAATTTCTCCGTACCAAAGGTTATACCATGTATTGGACAATCTCGGCTGAACGCCTGCTTATAGTCGGAGCCACAGCCATACCTAAATATAAAACTTACTCTTTCTGCGCCAAATATGGTGAAGGGGGAAAAGTGAATTGGATAAAAGAATAAACAGATAATAGTGACAGTACCAATAATATTATTAAACTATAACAGCAGTCTACCAACTGCGACAAGTGCATCTCTTACTTGAAGCGACAGCGAAAGATAGAAATCGTGGTGATAGACAACTGCTCGCGTGAGGATGACCTTATTCGTTTCTGTGTTCGGCGTTGCAGAAATATCTCCAAAGAGATAGAACAAGAGTGTATTAGTTGTAGTGTTTTAAACTTAATATAAAACGAAATGAAGATAATAGAAAAGCGTGGACAGCTTATCCAAAATATTGATGAATAAAATATATTATCATATGTTTGTTTTGTTGCAACACCGTATTGGTTATATTATTTCTTTTTCACATCTTTGCAATCTTCTAATCAGCTATAAAAAGTTAAGCAAAACAGCGAACTTTTCACGTTGGATTAAACGTTGGACTATGGAATATTTAGCGAATTAAGATATTGGTGCATAGCATTTTAAGAATAAAGCTCGAGTTCCGTACGCACCGCGACAACATTCTGAATTCCTTGAAAGTCAATCACTTTCAGGGGACTTTCTTTTTTAGGGGGGCTCAATCGGGGGACCAATCTAATAACAAAATCCTGAACGGGTTCAAGGACATCTATTGGAAATTAATCCAAGAACATCCGGAACTTACTGCAAGGCAGGTGGTGGATTATTACAATCCGAACGCTTTAAACCCGTTTGCCCTGCAGCAAGAGGACTTATTGGTGTGGCCCGTGGATAAAATTATCTATGGGGAATGGGGCAGAGTCAAGCATGAAGTGCGCTCTCCTCCCCAGGAAGTTTGCAAAAAGGGTATTCATCCTTCAGGTTGCATGGCAAGTGTTTCATTACCTGTTCGTTATGAACTGAAGGATGTTTCAGGGATATTTCAGCCAAGTCTCATTTCATTCGCCTGAGATATGAAAATCGTTCGGCTGAGAACGAAAAATCATTCGGCTGAGAACTTTTCACCGCTTTCCCGAATGACAGAATACTGAAAGATGCCTGAAACATCCTTCATCCTGTAAAGTGCTATATAATAGTTTGTTAATGTGGGTTTTGAAGGATGAATGCTATTTTTTGAAAAACTCTGGGGAAGGAATACGCGAAAGAGAAGAAATAATATAGGGAAGCCCGTCTTAAAATAAAAGAGACCGGACTCAAAAGTATATTTTGAGCCGGTCTCTTTCTCCAGCATCATTCAGGAACATTGAATGAAGTCAGGGACTCCTCAATCCACCATTGGAAATTCAATGGTTTCACTAACTTCGTTCCAGTTTTCGATTGTGAAGTCCCCGGTACTACCCCCAGATAAAATATCTCCTATCACGATGTTAAGGGTCAGACGTGTGTTTGCTGATAAAGTTGAATTCAGGTTACGTGACAGCTTGTGTACGCTGCCATCTTTCAACGTGATGAGTAATTCCAGCGGAGGAGTTTCTGAAGATGGGAATACCATTACAGTGGCATTACTCATTTCCGTTCCGTCTTCCGAGCGTTTCAGGTCAAATTTAATCGTCTTTGTCATGTCGGATGCTTCTGCTGTATAGAAGTTGATTTGGTTTGCGATATTTCCGATACGCACCTGCATGTTAGTAATGTTCGAACTGAAGATACCATTGTTTTTCTTCTTGACAATGACTTTCATACCAGCGATGACACGTTTAAGCGATGCTTTTAAGTCTTCTTCTCCTACTTTAGCTTCTTTCACAGCATATACGAGGTCATATACAGGGCGGTAAGTCCCGTCATTGTTGCTCCATAAACTGAAGTAAAGAGAGGATAAGTCTACGCCAATACTGAATCCTGGTGTATGGATAGCCGGAGTGTCATAAATAGGTTCCTCATATTTAGGCGTACCCCAGTATACCATATTGTATGTATTCATAGGCAAGTGGAGTTCCCGATTATGTTCACCTTCAAGGATATGCCCGTCTATGATATGGTAGTAGCCATAGAATGGTGTAAGATTGCCATTGACATAGTTTCCGAAATAGGTAGAAGTTCCTGAAATACAGGGGTAAATTTCGATGACGCCAGTCAGCGGGCTTTGATTAAGGGATTCATCAGCGACCGTGGCACTGATTCTTGGGGTTATCATCCTGGTTTCATTGAGAATTTTGTTGTGGTCATCGGATGAACATGATGCAGCCAGAACAAGGAGGCTTAATGCTCCCATCATAACATAATTTTTCATAACCATGTTTTTTTAGAGTGAATAAATAAAGATTGGAAACAGAGGAAATTTGGGGATTAGATTTAAATACGCTTCATAAAAGAGGAGTATACCAATAATAGAGCGGTAAAGCGAATTATGGCCTTATGGAAAAATAATCGGTTGTAAAAAACTTATTTCTTTAATCTTACTTTGTAAAGATAGGTATTTAAGTGGTATAATCCAAGTTAAAAACAGCCAATCTATATTTCTAAAACGTAATGAAGCTATTTTATACCTTGAGCAAACAGAAAAACTTGCATTCTAATTATATTCTAATTTCGTCTAAGTCCTTTATAATGCCTTTCACCTATTATTCCGGTTGGAAGGCTCTATTTTTGCACAAAAATTGAAAAGAAGCATGAAGAGATTACTGATTATCGGCCTGGCTTTTACTGTCTGTGATGCTTTGTATGCCGAGGAAGACATGCCGGGGCTTTCGTTGCGGGAAGCGGAAAAGTGCTTTCTGGAACATAATGTGCAGTTGACGGCTCAGAGATATAATGTAGACCGAGCACAGGCACAGGTGGTGCAAGCCCGTTTGTTCGACAATCCGGTCATTTCGTTGGAGCAGAATGTATATAACCGCTTGAACGGGAAATATTTTGATGTGGGCAAGGAGGGAGAAGCTGCGATAGAGATAGAACAGGAGATTCCGATAGCGAGGCAACGTAACAAACGTATCAAGTTGGAGGAAATCAACCGTGAAGCGGCCGGATACCGTTTTGAAGAAGTGTTGCGCACTTTGCGGAGCGAATTGTACCGGAGTTTTGTGGATACGTATTACCAGTCACGTTCCATCAGGGTGTACGACCGTGAAATAACCTCGGTAGGCAAGCTCTTGCAAGCGGTAAGGGAGCAGGAGGAAAAAGGCAACATGTCCCGGATGGAAGTATCGCGTCTGGAGTTGTTTCTTTTGTCTTTGCGGAAAGAACGGCAGGAAGCGGAACAGCAATTAGTGGAGATGAGGGGACGGTTGAATTTGTTGTTGGGTGCTCCGGCCGGACAAGACCGGGAACTGGTATTGGACGAGAGCATATTGGAAAAGGTAGACCTGTCCGCAGTTTCATTTGCCGATTTGGGCACGATGTTAGATTCGCGTCCGGACGTGCGTGCGGCCCGTGCCGGAGTGCGTGCGGCAGAAGCGAATGTGAAACTGCAACGGGCGATGGCGGCTCCCGAGTTTTCGGTGAGAGGGATGTACGACCGTGCCGGAAATTTCATCAACGACTATTTTGCCATTGGTGTCACATGCTCTGTGCCGATTTTCAACCGTAACCAAGGAGAAATCAAATCGGCCAAGCTGGAATTGCTGCAACAAGGCAAGGAGGAGGAGTACGCCGTGGATAAGGCGGAAATGGAACTTTATTCGGCCTGCCATCAATTACAGAAGGCCGTAGAGCTTTACCGGGCATTCGACGGCCGGGTGGAACAGGATTTCGAGCAACTCATGGAGGGCATCAACGAAAACTTTTACGAGCGCAACATCAATATGTTGGAATTTATCGATTATTATCAGAGTTATAAAGAAGCTAGCCTGCAATGCTATGCGTTGCGGCGGGATGTGTTCGGGGCAATGGAGAACTTGAACACGGTTGTAGGACGTACGATATTTAAATTTTGAAAGCATGAACCGTATATTTTTTCTTATAAGTTTAGGAGTGTTGGCAGGGGCTTGTTCCCGTTCTGCACAGGTGACCGGTACGGAAGAGCCGGGAATGTTTCTTACGGACAGTTTGAAACGTGTGGTGTCTGTCGATACGGTCCGTTACCGGCCGGTGGCGGATGAATTGACGTTGACCGGCCGGGTGGCTTTCAATCCGGAAAAGGTGGCGCAGGTTTATCCTATATTCGGAGGGACGGTCGTGGAAGTACGGGCCGAAATCGGGGATTACGTGCGCCGGGGAGACGTGTTGGCCGTCATCCGTAGCGGCGAAGTGGCCGAGTATGAGAAACAACGCAAAGAAGCGCAACACCGGTTGGCTCTTGCCCACCGCAACCTGCATTCCGTGCAGGATATGGCAGCATCCGGAATGGCTTCTGAAAAGGATGTCATGCAGGCCCGCAAGGAAGTGGGCGAGGCTGAGGCCGAGGCGGAGAGACTGGCTGAAGTCTTTTCGATTTACCATGTGTCGGGCGGGGCCAATTATCAGGTCAAGGCTCCGCTTTCCGGGTTCGTGGTGGAGAAACATGTCAATCCCGAAGAACAGTTACGCTCGGACGACGGTGAAGAAATGTTCACGATTTCCGGATTGGAAAACGTATGGGTGATGGCAGACGTGTATGAAAGCGACATCAGTAAGGTAGGCGAAGGCGATTCGGTGCGTATCACCACATTGGCCTATCCGGAGGATGTCATTGCCGGGAAGATAGACAAGGTATATAATATGTTGGACGAGGAGAGCAAGACCATGAGCGTGAGGGTGAAGTTGGACAATCGCGATTATAAGCTGAAGCCGGGCATGTTTACCCAGGTCCGAGTCTGCGGACGGGGGACGGGCAAGGAACGGCTGTGTGTTCCTTCGCATGCCTTGGTCTTCGAGAACGGCCGCTATTATGTGGTTACGGTGGCATCGGACGACCGTTTGGCGGTGAAAGAAGTGGAGGTGTACCTGCACTCGGATGAGGTCTGCTACCTATCCTCTGGGTTGACGGCGGGCGAGCGCGTCCTGAACCGTAACGTGTTGTTGGTTTATAATGCATTGAATGCAGGTTAGTCGGGAGGAAGGAGTATGCACAAGTTCATAGATAACATCGTGGCTTTTTCGCTGAAGAACAAGTTCTTCATATTTTTCTGTACTACCGTGGCCGTGATAGCGGGGATTGTGTCATTCAAGCATACGCCCATCGATGCGTTCCCGGACGTGACCAATACCAAGGTGACGGTGATTACCCAATGGCCGGGGCGGAGTGCAGAGGAGGTGGAGAAATTCATCACGATTCCTATTGAAATCGCCATGAATTCGGTACAAAACGGATATACGTTCCACCACGCTTTTCGGGCTTTCGGTCCTCCACGTGATGTTTGAAGATGACGTGGACGATTTCGTGGCACGCCAACAAGTGTACAACCTGCTGAATGATGCAGACTTGCCGGACGGTGTGACACCGGAAGTACAACCGCTTTACGGTCCGACGGGGGAGATATTCCGTTATACGTTGCGCAGCGAGAAGCGGGGCGTACGTGAATTGAAGACTTTGCAGGATTGGGTGATAGAGCGTAACTTGCGGGCCGTCTCCGGTGTGGCAGACATCGTGAGCTTCGGTGGCGAGGTGAAAACATTCGAAGTAAGCGTCAATCCCCATCAACTGAAAAACTATGGGATTACGTCTTTGGAGCTGTATCAGGCGATAGCCAATAGCAATATCAATGTGGGCGGCGATGTCATTACGAAAAGTTCGCAAGCGTATGTCGTGCGGGGTATCGGGTTGATTAACAACATGGAGGAACTGCGTAACATCGTGGTGAAAAATATCCACGGCACCCCCGTGTTGGTCAAGCATCTGGCCGAGGTGCATGAGGCATGCCTGCCCCGTTTGGGACAAGTGGGGCGTATGGCCGAAGACGATGTCGTGCAGGGTATCGTTATCATGAGGAAAGGCGAGAATCCGGCCGAAGTCATCGATGCGCTGAAAGCCAAGATAGAGTATATTAATAAGGAGGTCTTGCCGGAAGACGTGCAGATCGTGACGTTCTACGACCGGGAAAACCTGGTGAATCTGGCCGTCCATACCGTGTCGCGCAATCTGGTCGAAGGCATCTTGTTGGTGACATTCATCGTGTTGATATTCATGGCCGATTGGCGTACGACGGTGGTAGTGGCTGTGGTGATACCTTTGGCCCTACTGTTTGCTTTTATTTGTTTGCGGGTCATGGGCATGTCGGCCAACCTGCTCTCCATGGGGGCCATAGACTTCGGTATTATTATCGACGGGGCGGTCGTCATGGTGGAAGGGATATTCGTGGCACTCGACCGGAAAGCCAAAGAAGTGGGGATGCCCACTTTCAACCTGATGTCGAAAATGGGGCTTATCCGGCAGACGGCCAAAGAGAAAGCCCGCGCCGTATTTTTCTCCAAACTCATTATTATCACTGCGCTGATACCTATCTTCTCCTTCCAGAAAGTGGAAGGGAAGATGTTCTCCCCGTTGGCATACACCTTGGGATTCGCTTTGTTGGGAGCTTTGTTGTTCACGTTGACCTTGGTGCCGGTCATGTCATCCATGTTGCTGAAACGGAACGTGCGCGAGAAGAACAACTTCTTTGTGCGTTTCATCAACGGGAAATCGGTGGCCTTCTTCGACAAATGCCATGCCCATCGGAAAATATCCGTCGGCATTGCCGGTATCGTGGCCGTGGGCGGTCTGTGGATGTTTACTTTGTTGGGGACGGAATTCCTGCCCCAGTTGAATGAAGGATCCATTTATATTCGTGCCACTCTGCCACAGAGCATTTCGTTGAACGAGTCGGTACAACTGGCCAATAAGATGCGGGCCAGACTGGCCGCTTATCCCGAAGTGAAACAGGTGCTTTCCCAAACCGGGCGGCCGAACGACGGTACGGATGCGACGGGATTCTATAATATCGAATTCCACGTGGACATTTATCCCGAAAAAGAGTGGGAGAGCGGATTGGACAAGATGCAACTGATCGAGAAGATGCAGGAAGACCTTTCGATGTATCCGGGCATAGACTTCAATTTCTCCCAACCCATTACGGATAATGTGGAAGAGGCGGCTTCGGGGGTGAAAGGCTCCATTGCCGTGAAGGTATTCGGGAAGGATTTGTACCGTTCGGAAAAGATTGCCATGGAAATCGACAAGATTCTCGGTACGGTCGAAGGAATTGAGGACTTGGGAGTGATTCGGAACATCGGGCAACCGGAGTTGCGTATAGAATTGGACGAGGGACGTCTGGCACGTTACGGGGTGTCCAAAGAGGATGTGCAGGCCATTATCGAAATGGCCATCGGCGGAAAGTCGGCTTCGTTGTTGTACGAAGATGAACGCAAGTTCAACATCATGGTACGTTATAAACCGGAATTCAGGCAGGACGAGGAAGAAATCGGGAAAATACTTGTGCCGACAATGGATGGGGCGATGATACCCATCAAGGAATTGGCGGAAATAAGGACCATTACCGGCCCGTTGTTGATTTTCCGCGACAATCATGCACGCTTTTGTGCCGTGAAGTTCTCGGTGCGTGGCCGGGATATGGGAACGGCCGTGGCCGAAGCACAGGAGAAGGTGAATGCCTCCGTCCGTTTGCCCGAAGGGTACAGTTTGAAATGGACCGGGGATTTCGAGAATCAGCAGCGGGCCACGAAACGTTTGTCGCAAGTGGTTCCGGTAAGTATCGCCATCATTTTTGTCATCCTGTTCATTTTGTTCTCCAATGCTCGGGATGCCGGTCTGGTACTGTTGAATGTACCTTTTGCGGCTGCAGGAGGTATTGTGGCATTGTGGGCTACTGGGTTTAACTTCTCGATTTCGGCCGGTATCGGTTTCATCGCATTGTTCGGTATCTGTATCCAGAACGGCGTGATTATGATTTCGGATATCAAGCATAACCTGAAAGAACGGTTGGCATTGTCGTGTGCCGTGAAAGAAAGTGTGCGTTCCCGTGTCCGTCCGGTGGTCATGACGGCTGCGATGGCCGCCATCGGCCTGATGCCGGCAGCCGTAAGCCATGGCATCGGTTCGGAGTCGCAACGCCCGTTGGCCATAGTCATCATCGGCGGTCTGGTGGGAGCTACTTTCTTTGCCCTGTTCGTATTTCCTTTGATTGTAGAGTTTGTCTATGGTAAAATGTTGTATGATAAGAACGGAAATCTGAAGCAAAGGAGTTTGTGACATGCAAAATCCGTATATTTGCAGATGAAATCCCATGGATGCGAAGATAATGGCAAAAATACTATTGGCGGAAGACGAACAGAACATCGCTTCGTTCATCAGGCGGGGCTTGCAGGAGTTCGGGCATGAAGTACAAGTGGTACACGACGGAGGCACGGCATGGTCTATGTTGCAGGAAGGAGTGTTCGATTTGCTTGTGTTGGATGTCATTATGCCGAAGATGGACGGGCTTGAGGTTTGTCGGCAGTTCCGTTTGAAGGAAGGGTACCATACGCCGGTCATCATACTGACGGCGTTGGGCACGACCGAGGATATTGTAAAGGGGCTGGATGCCGGGGCGGACGACTATCTGGTGAAACCGTTCAGTTTCCAAGAACTGGAAGCACGTATCAAGGCTTTGTTGAGGCGGGGAAAAGAACGTCCGGACAGGCAACTTTGGTGCCACGACCTCGTGTTGGATTGCGACACTCGCCGTGCACGGCGAGGGGATACGGTGATAGAACTCACCGTCAAGGAATACCGTCTGTTGGAATACTTCATGACCCATCAAGGGGTGGCGCTTTCCCGTCTGGTACTCTTGAAAGACGTGTGGGACAAGAATTTCGATACGAATACCAATGTGGTGGATGTTTATGTGAACTACCTCCGGAACAAGATAGACCGTGATTTTGAGGTCAAACTTATCCGCACGATTGTCGGGATGGGGTATATCATGGGGGTACGGTAAAGCCGGGAAGGAGGAAGGATGAAGATCGGGTCGAAGATAGCTTTGTTTTATACCGTAATAACCGTCGGTGCCATCGCGCTGATTGTATTGGTGTTCTATCTCTTTACATTGAGATATATAAATAAGGTGTATGATTCGTATCTTTCGGAAAAGGCTTATCTGACGGCTCAAAAGTATTGGGAAAAGGATGAGGTGGACGAATCTCGTTACCGGGAAATACAGCAGAAGTATGACGAACTCCTGCCCCAGGCTTATGAAATCTTGCTGAATGCCGACAGTGTGACGGCCGTGGCAGACACTTTGGCGAAGTACCTCGACCGCCATCAGCAGACTCGGCTTTTCAAAAATGAACCGGTCACGTTCGTTTATGGGCGTTTGCGGGGCGCGGCTCTTTATTATCCGGACAATGAAGGAAACTTTGTCGTTCTGGTGATGGCTTCCAACCATTATGGGCAGGACATACAGAAACATATATTGATGTTGGCGTTTCTCCTGTTGGCGGTGAGTTGCGGCTTGGTCTTCCTCATCGGAAAGGTGTATGCCAACCGGATTCTCCTTCCTTTGCAACATTTACTGAAGGATTTGAAGCGCATACGTGTTAACAATCTGAATGTCCGGTTAGAGACCTTCGGGAATAAAGATGAATGGGATGAGCTCATTCGTGCGTTGAACGAGATGTTGGACCACTTGGACACGGCTTTTCAGGCCGAGAAGGCTTTTATCAGCAACGCTTCGCATGAATTGAACAATCCGTTGACCGCAATTCAGGGGGAGTGTGAAATCTGTTTGCTGAAACGACGTCCGGCAGAGGAATACGAAGAGGCGTTGCGGCGCATCGCAGATGAGAGCCGACGTATCAGTATGCTGATAAAACATTTGCTGTTTCTTTCGCGGCATGACGAGGATATTCTGTGCCGGGGGGCAGAGACGGTTGAACTGGCCGTTTTGTTGCAGGATTTGTGTCGGCAGTATGAACGGGTGCGGTTTGATGTTACGGGAATTGGAGCCGGGAGCGAACTGCGGGCCGATTCTCATCTCCTTCGAGTGGCTTTCCGGAACATTATAGATAATGCCTGCAAGTATTCCCAGGAGGATGTGGAGGTCCGGATGGTACGTATGGAGGACGGGGTGAAGGTGGAAGTTCTGGACCATGGTGTAGGTATTCCGGAAGACGACATCAGATATATTTTTAATTCATTTTATCGTGCCGGTAATGTTCGTGAGTACCATGGACAGGGCATCGGACTGAGCTTGTCTATGCGGATTCTGAAGGTATACGGTGGCCGGATTTCCATCGATTCGTGCCAAGGACAGTATACGAAAGTGACGGTAATTTTTAAGTCTTCGCCAAAGACGAAGTAGACTTTGTATCGGGATATGTTCGTCACTATTTTCTTGAATGTTTCTTTCAAAAACGCAAAAAGAGACTGTTTTTTGCAGTTTTTTTCCGATAATGTTTCATTTTAAAAAGTATAGATTACATAACCGAAAATGAATCTCGGGTAAAATTTGTTACTTTGCAGAGTGTGATGTAATGAAAAACTATTATTAATATAATAAAGAAACATTATGGATAAGATTTTAGGTAAAGTGCCGATAGGCGAGAAGATTGGTTATTCGTTGGGAGATGCCGCAGCCAATCTCGTTTTTCAGATGATGATGATTTATCAGTTGAAGTTCTACACCGACGTGTTCGGACTTGAAGGGGCGATAGCTGGTACCGTACTTCTGATTGCACGAATAGTGGATGCTTTTGTCGACCCGGCTGCCGGTATCTTGTCGGACAAGACACAAACGAAGTGGGGGAAGTTCCGGCCTTGGGTCATTTGGACAGCTCTCCCGTTCATGGTCTTTTATGTGTTGGCTTTCTACAATCCGGGGATTGAAAACAAGGCGTTGGTCGCAGTGTATGCCGGTATTTCATACGTGTTGCTTATGTCTCTCTATTCTTTTAATAATACGCCTTACAGTTCGTTGGGTGGTGTGATGACGGGAGATATGAAGGAACGTACGAGCATTACTTCTATTCGTTTTGTAGCTGCTACCGTGGCCCAGTTTGTGGTGCAAGGGCTTACGCTTCCTTTGGTTCATAAATTCGGACGTGGTTCGGGGGCAGACGATGCGCAGGGATGGCTTTCTACCATTACGATTTTTGCGGTAGTGGGATTTATCTTTTTAGTTGTGGCCGGTTTTTCGGCTAAAGAACGTATTGTGCCTCCTGCGTCTCAGAGAATGGATGTCAAGAATGACATTAAGGGATTGTTTGCCGATGTGTCATGGCGTTCCATGTTTATTCTGACGTTGTTTGTGTTCATCACTTTGGCCATGTGGGGGTCTGCCATGTGTTATTATTTCCAACATTATGTAGACCTGCAGGCGTTGGGGGATTTTCTCGACCGGCTTGGATTGGTGAAGGAAGAAGGTGCCGCATTGGGGACAGGGATGCAAATATTGGATTCTTTCAGTTTGTTGGCTACCCGGGGAGCTGACGGGGTCATTTCCCCTGCCGAATCGTATTCCATTGGCCTTTCCGTGTTCAATATGGCCGGTGCGCTTGTCCAACTGATAGGAGTGATTACGCTTTCCGAATTCCTGGCGAATCGTTATGGAAAGAAATCGACGTTTATGGTTTGTTTAGGTCTCACAGCTTTGTTTACGGCAGCTTTTATGCTTCCTTCTAAAGATGATGTGGGCTTGATTTTTACTTTGGGCATCTTAAAGAGTCTGGCGTATGCGCCTACGGTACCATTGCTTTGGGCTATGATAGCCGATGTGGCCGATCACATGGAATATGTGAACCACCGTCGTGCCACGGGGTTGTGTTTTTCCGGAGTGGTCTTTGCTTTGAAAGCCGGTTTGGGCATTGGCGGGGCGATAGCCGGTGGTATCTTATCGGTATTCGGTTACGTCAACGACGTGACGATAGCTCAGTCGTCGGCTTCTTTGTTTGGTATCCGGATGGCCTCCAGTATTGTGCCCGGTATATGTTTCGGTATTGGGGTAGTAGCTCTTTTCTTCTATCCTATTTCAAAAGCGTTGAATGAAAAGATGCAGATGGAGTTAGCCCGAAGAAGAGAAGATGAATTTGGTAATAATTAAAATAAAAAGATAGAAGATGGGATTATTCAAAAGAAGTATGTTTTTAGGGATGGTTGCTATTGCCATTTTGGAAGGTTTTGCACAGGCAGAAAATACTCTACGTGGAGCGTTTGCCGATAAGTTCCTGATAGGAACCGCACTTAATGTCCGCCAAGTAGAAAGTAAAGACAAAGCCTTGCAGGCACTGGTGCGTGACCAGTTCAGTGCCGTGGTGGCAGAGAATTGCATGAAGGCTGAAGTGGTGCAGCCTAAGGAAGGAGTCTTTAAGTTCGAAGATGGCGACCGTTTATGCGATTTGGCAGAGAAAAATGGTCAAGTCGTTACCGGGCATTGCCTGATATGGCATTCTCAGGCACCAAAATGGTTTTTCAAGGACAAGGAAGGAAAGACGGTAAGTCGGGATGTTTTGATTCAACGTATGAAGGACCATATATATAAGGTCGTGGGGCATTACAAAGGCCGTGTCAAGGGCTGGGACGTGGTCAACGAAGCAATCGAAGGAAACGGTGAATTCCGGAAATCTCCTTTTTATAAGATCATAGGACCTGACTTTATCCGTTTGGCTTTTCAGTTTGCCCATGAGGCAGACCCTGATGTGGAGCTTTATTACAATGATTACGGTATGGACTCTCCTCGCAAACGTGAGGCTGTGGTACGGCTGGTCAAAGACTTGAAGGCTCATGGTTGCCGTATTGATGCGGTAGGCATGCAATCACATTTAGGTCTTAATACGTCGCTTGGCGAATATGAAAAAAGTATGGAAGCTTTTATCGGCGCCGGGGTAAAAGTATTGGTAACGGAAATGGAACTTAGCGTATTGCCTTGGCCAAAAGGAAATTACGGAGCCGCAATAGAGACTAATTTTGCTTATAAGGATGAGATGGATCCCTATAAGAACGGACTGCCGGAAGAAAAGGCTAAGGAACAAAATGATTTTTATATTAAGTTATTCGATATTTATCTGCGTCACAGCAAGGACATCGGCCGCGTCACATTTTGGGGAGTCTCCGACGGTGACTCTTGGAAAAACAATTTTCCTATACATGGGCGTACGGACTATCCGTTGGCTTTCGACCGGGATTTGAAGCCTAAGCCGTTTGTGAAGACCGTCATAGAAATGGCGAAGTCCGGACGTTATGACAAATAGTCTGAAAGAAGAGAGTGTATATATAATAAGGTATAACTAAAAACTATTCACAATATGAAGAAGAGATATTTGATTCCGGGAGATTATATGGCAGACCCGTCTGTACATGTGTTTGAAGGTAAAGTGTATATTTATCCGTCTCACGATTGGGAGAGCGGTATTCCCGAAGATGATTGGGGAGCACATTTTGATATGCGTGACTATCATGTCTTCTCGTTGGAAGATGTGATGGAAGGAGATGTGACAGACCATGGTATGGTTCTTGACAAGACAGATGTGCCTTGGGTAAAGCGTCAGATGTGGGATTGCGACTGTTGTGAAAAGGACGGGAAATATTATCTTTATTTTCCGGCCAAAGACCATACGGACATCTTCCGTCTGGGTGTGGCTGTCAGTGACACGCCTTACGGTCCGTTTGTGCCGGAACCAGATCCTATTAGGGGAAGTTATTCCATAGACCCGGCTGTATTTAAGGACGATGACGGCCAAGTATATGTCTATTTCGGGGGACTGATGGGCGGTCAGCTTCAGCGTTATGAGGATAATAGTGCCTTGGAATGTGCGGGATTTCCTGCTGACGATGAACCGGCCATACCTTCTCGCGTGGCACGTTTGACGGAAGATATGAAACAGTTTGCCGAAGAGCCGCGTCCCGTGGTAATTTTGGACGAGAACGGAAAACCGCTGACAGCAGGCGACCATGACCGTCGTTTTTTCGAAGCTTCATGGATGCATAAATACAATGGAAAGTACTATTTCTCTTATTCCACGGGAGATACGCATTTTTTGTGTTATGCCATCGGTGATAACCCATACGGCCCGTTTGTTTACCAAGGAGTAATTCTTACTCCTGTGGTAGGATGGACCACCCATCACTGTATTGTGGAGTACAAAGGAAAATGGTATTTGTTCCATCACGATTCAGTGCCGTCGGGAGGACGTACGTGGTTACGTAGCCTGAAAGTCTGTGAATTGCATTATGATGCAGAAGGAAAGATCGAGACGATAGAAGGAAAGGATGATTAACGGTTATGATAGGATGAAAAACTGGTTGTGGATTATAGGCTTGTTTTTCGTACTTTCGCTCCATGCAGAGGATGGCCATCGGCTATGGCTCCGCATGGAGCGAAATGCGGTACCGGCTGACGTGCGTCTGGTGGAAGGTACGAGACGGACGGCTATTTTGGATATTGCGTCTCGTGAATTGAAAGACTTTTGGAAAGGGGAAGGACGTGTGCTTCTTTGTGCATCTAAAGGTGGGGCTACGAGGGATGGTTTTACGATTCGTAAGAAAGGACAGGACATGGAACTTTCTTCGGCATCCGACCGCGGCGTGCTTTATGCAGCCTATGATTTGCTACGCAGGCAGCAGACCGGAGATTTACTGTCGGATGGTGCGGTTGTGACAGAAATGCCTTCTTACGACATTCGTATCCTAAACCATTGGGACAATCCCGATGGGACGGTAGAGAGAGGTTATGCCGGGCGTTCGATATGGAAGTGGGACGAATTGCCCGAAACGGTTTCCCCATTGTACAAGGAATATGCGCGTACCAATGCTTCCGTCGGTATCAATGCCGTAGTACTCAATAATGTGAATGCCAAACCTCAGATGCTTTCCACTGGAATGCTTCGTAAAGTAGCGGTTATTGCCGATGTGCTGCGCCCATATGGTATAAGGACTTATTTGTCGGTGAACTTTGCTTCCCCGAAAGCCCTTGGAGAGTTGCCTACGGCTGACCTTTTGGACGCGGATGTACAGCGGTGGTGGAAGAAGAAGACTAAGGAAATCTACCGTTTGATTCCTGATTTCGGTGGTTTTCTGGTCAAGGCGAACAGCGAAGGAGAGCCCGGTCCGCAAGATTACGGGCGGACGCATGCCGATGGAGCCAATATGTTGGCCGGCATACTCGCTCCTCACGGAGGTGTAGTAATGTGGCGGGCATTTGTTTATCAGGCGTCAAGTCCCGACCGGGCATGTCAGGCATACGAGGAGTTTATGCCTTTCGATGGGCAATTCCGTGATAACGTGATTGTACAGGTGAAAAATGGTCCGATAGACTTTCAACCTCGTGAACCTTTCAGTCCCTTGTTCGGTGCCATGCAACACACGCAGGTTATGCCGGAATTTCAGATAACTCAGGAGTATTTGGGGCAGTCCATTCATACGGTCTTTTTACCTACGATGTGGAAAGCTTGTTTAGATGCCGAAACCTATCGGGATGGAGGAGGAACAGTAGCAGAGGTTACACAGCATCGGGTCGGTATTCATTCCCGGTCGGCCATGGCAGGAGTGGCCAACATCGGGGATGTGGTCAACTGGACCGGAAGCGATATGGCACAGGCTAATTGGTATGCTTTCGGTCGTTTGTGTTGGAATACCGAACTGTCGGCAGCACAGATTGCCGAAGAGTTTCTGAAGCAGACTTTCTCGGCTGATGAACATTTCGTCGAACCGGTACGCCAGTTGCTTTTACGTTCATGGGATACGGCAGTCAGCTATATGATGCCGTTGGGGTTGCATCATATCTTTTCTTTCGGGCATCATTACGGGCCTGAGCCATGGTGTGCTCCTCCGAATACCCGTCTGGATTGGTTGCCGAAGTACTACCATCGGGCTGATTCGATAGGGATCGGTTTCGACCGTACGGTACGGGGGTCTAAGGCCGTGTTACAATATCACGAACCGTTAGCTACGTTTTATGGAGATTTGGAAACCTGTCCCGAAGATTATTTGCTGTGGTTCCATCATGTACCTTGGGGATATGTAATGCGGAATGGTTTGACTTTGTGGGATAATCTGTGTTACATTTATAATGATGGTGCCGAAGAAGCTCGGGAGTTTGTGGATTTGTGGCAGAAAGCCCGGCCTTATATCGATTCGGAACGTTATGAGAGGCTGTTGAAACGTTTTGAACGTCAGGCTAAGGATGCGGAATGGTGGCGAGATGCCTGTTTACTTTATTTTCAACGGTATTCCCGTCGTTCGATTCCGGCCGATTGTCTGCCTCCTGTACATAAGCTGGAGGATTTGATGAAGTTCAAGTTACATATCGACAATTATACTGTGGCTGATATGGATAATTTGCCGTAAAATACCAAGAATGTTACAAAGGAAATAGAAAATGTAACATGAGAGCATTAATACTTCTTTTAGTTATTGAAGCGGAAAAGACTTTCTTAGGAGACTTTTTCGCTTTTTTTGTGTGAATGAAACAAAATAAAAGGAATATGATACATGAGCGAAAATGACTTTCAGTTTTATGCTGTAATTTAGCACCAGATAACGAGAGTTTCGATTTATTTTTAAATGAAGTAATAACACTAATAAAATAATCTAATATGAGTGCAAGGAAAAACAGAAGAAGATTCGCTCCTTTTTGGGCTGGCTTGGCATGCTGTGCCTTGGGTTGTGTCTACTCCTGCAATGATGGCTACGATTTGATAGATGAAGATCCGGCGTGGCTAGGCAGTAGTATTTACGACTATTTGAAGTCGAATGGGAATTACACCAATGTAGTGAGAATGATTGACGACCTTGGTTATACTGAGGTTCTTGCCCGTACGGGTAGCAAAACTCTCTTCGTGGCTGATGATGATGCCTACGCACGTTTCTATAATAGTGGAAAATGGGGCGTGAGAAGTTACGAGGAGTTATCCATGGCGCAAAAGAAGCAGTTGCTTTATGGCTCAATGATTAACAATGCTTGCCAGGTAGCTTATTTGTCCAGTTCCACAGGCCCGACAGAGGGAGACTGTATGCGCCGTTTGACTTCGGCATCGGCATACGACACTGTTCCCGTACTTCGGCCGATTGATATGCCGGATACAAAGTATTGGGCATATTACAAAAATTCAGGTAAGACTATCCCTTGTTTGGCAGATATGACCACGGCGCCTATGATCCATTTCATTGAGGCTTATTTGCAGAACCGTCGTATTTCCAATGACGATTGTAATTTCCTCTTTAATTACGCCACGGAGCGTAAGCCGGGTGATGCCAATGTGAATGGAGTGATGATGGTAGAGCAAAACATTCGTTGTTCTAATGGCTTTGTACATAAGATGGGAGATGTGATGACCCCGCTTCCTAATTTGGCAAATGTCATAGCAGGAATGCCGCGTGCACAACAATATTCTAAGATGTTGGATCGTTTTTCAGCACCTTATTATGATGAATCGTTGACGCGGGAGTATAACCGTTTGTATGGCACCAGTTATGATTCTGTTTTCCAGAAACGTTATTTTTCAGAGCGTTCACAAGGTGGATCGCCTTTGAATTTGACGCAGAAGGAAGAACCGGTGGAGGCGATGCTGAAATTCGACCCGGGATGGAATGCCTATTACTCTGAGTTAAACGCCAGTGTCTCTACGGATGTCCTTTTGCAACAAGACATGGCCGTCATGCTTGTGCCAACTGATGCCGCGCTTACGGAATATTGGGAAAATGGTGCCGGAAAAGTATTGAAAGATAGATATGGGACTTGGGAAAATGTGCCAGACAAGGTGCTTTCAAAGCTATTGAACGTAAACATGCTTAATTCTTTTTCCAATTCTGTTCCCAGTAAATTCAGCACAGTGTTGAATGATGCGAATGATGAACTGAAGATTAAAAAGGAAGATGTGGATAGCGTGTTCTTCGCTTGTAACGGGGCTGTCTATTTGACAAATAGGGTGTTCAGTCCTGTGGCTTATATATCCGTATCGTTTCCTGCATTGGTCAATGAAACGATGAATATCATCAATTGGGCTATCGACCAGTATGATTATGATGTGTATTTGAATTCGCAAAATTCTGTTTATAGCTTCTTTATCCCGACAAATCATGGTTTGTTGACTTACGTGGATCCATGTTCTTTTGGTAAAAACCAAACACAGATTTTTGAGTTCCATTACGACGAGAGTGCCCAGACGGAAACGGAGAAAGTACGTGCTTTCATTTTTAATTATGACATTGAGGCAGGAGTAAAGCTTGATTCTATTGGTGAGGCTTCTGCGGGGCAGGTACGTGACCGCTTGACGGATATTTTGGAAACGCATATCGTGGTGGGAGATGTCGAAAGTGGGGAAAAGTTTTATCGGACAAAAGACGGAGGTACGATTTTCATAGAGAATGCCGGGCAATCCAATATGACAGTGGCCGGTGGATGGCAATTGGAACATGGTGAAAAATTGCCTGTTGCACAAATTTACCCGGAAGAAAACGGTAAAGCTTATATATTGGATGGGGCACTCATACAGACAGCCCGGAAATCAGTTCCGGACATTTTGAAAGAGAACGATGAGTTCTCGGAATTTTATAAATTGATGGAAGGGTCATCCATAATGTCAAACCTGATTTCTATAGGAAGCAGTCCTGACGCACCTTCTTATGCTTGTCCAAGTCCGAGTATAACGTTGTTTAATACATTCCATTATACGGTTTATGTGCCGACGAATGCGTCTATACAGGCTTTGCATAATGAAGGCAAGCTGCCGACTTGGGATGAGGTGGAAGAGGAACAAGACGAGGATGAAAAAGAAAGGATGACGGAACAAATAGAGAAATTCCTTAAATACCATATCCAGGACAACTCGTTATATATCGGACAGGGGAATATAGAAGAGGCTGATTATGAAACCTCTGCTTATGAAATCAATGGGGCAGACAATACGATTTCCTACTGCCGCTTGACGGTAAAAGGTGATGGAAGCCACCTGTCAGTAACTGATGCGGCAGGAAACAAGCGCAATGTGTTGACAAATGGAGGGCTTTACAATCTGATGGCTCGTGAATACCAGTACAATACCAAAGATGTGGCATCTGCCTCTGAGATTTATACTTCTTCTTATGCGGTGGTGCATCAAATCGACGGGCCGCTGATTTGGGAGAAAGAAACAGAAGAAGGAAGTATGGAATAAAATGTTAAACCAAGTAATACTATAAATGAATGAAAACCCTATATCGACATATTATGTTAGGTGCGTTTGTCGCTTTGCCTTTGATGGGTTTTGCGCAAGCACCCGGGACGATGATTAGTGGTACTGTCTCTGACGATATTGAGCCATTGATGATGGTGAATGTGGTCGAAGTAGACGAGGCAAACCGTATCGTGGCTCATGGTGTAACGGACATCAATGGAAACTTTTCTTTCCGCATTGTGAATCCGAAGCATCGTCTGAAGATTTCGTACGTAGGCTATGCCACACAACTTATTCCTATTAAAGGGACACGTTACAATATAAAGCTGAAGAGCAACCTGCAATTAAAAGAAGTGGTTGTGAAACAGAAACGTGTAATACAATCCAGTGGTTTGGCCATACCGGAACGTGAAGTGTCGGTGGCTCATCAAACTATTGATGCTAAAGAATTTGAAGGATTGAGCCTGACGAGCATCGACGAGGCTTTGCAAGGTCGTGTGGCAGGTTTGGATATCGTGTTCAATTCCGGTGACTTGGGGGCCGGTACGACCATGCGTTTGCGTGGAGTCAGTTCTATCAACGGTAATACCCAACCTTTGGTGGTAGTAGATGGTAATGTGTTTGAAAGCGATTACTTGTCCGGTTTTGATTTCGCTTCGGCCACTGAGGAACAGTATTCTGAGCTGTTGAATGTCAATCCGGATGACATCGCCAGTATTACGGTGCTGAAAGATGCCGCAGGTACGGCCATTTATGGTTCGCAGGGAGCAAATGGTGTGATTGAAATTAAGACAAAGCGTGGGGTCAGGGGGAAGACTAAAGTGACTTATTCCTATGCGGCTACGATGACTTACCAACCCAAAGGCATGCGCATGCTGAATGGTGACCAATACACCATGTTGATGAAAGAAGCATATTATAATCCGGAATTAAGTGATGCTGCGTCCGACATTCCGGAGTTTAATTACGATCCGTCGTTTGCAGAGTATGAACATTACAACAACAATACGGACTGGGTGGATGCGGTGACCAAGGTGGGTTGGTTGCAAAAGCATTATGTGACGCTTTCCGGTGGAGGAGAGAAGGCTGCGTTCCGTATCTCTGCCGGTTACGACCACCAGACCGGTACGGTCATTGCCCAGGAGCTTGACCGTTTCACGACTCGTGTGGCCTTGGATTATTTTGTGAGCGACCGCATCAAGATTGTGACGAACTTTAACCTGACGTATCAGGATAACCAGAAGAACTATAGTGATTTGTTGAATATTGCTTACCGCAAAATGCCGAACATGTCTATTTACGAGCAGGATGCTTATGGTAACAATACCCCAAATTACTACCACATGTTGCCGACAGCTTCTTCCACGTTCCGTCAGAATGGCGACCAATACAGTTTGGTGAATCCCGTGGCTTTGGCATACGAGGCCACGAATGAAGAGACATTGTATAGGATGCAGCCCGAGTTCCAATTGCACTATAACCTTTTGGGGTTGGATGATTCCAAAATGCAATTAAAGTACGAAGGCAAAGTGCTGTTCAATATAGAGAATCGGTATACCGACAAGTTTTATCCTTCCAGTTTGGTAACGGCCGGGTGGACGGACAAGAATAACAACAAGGCTACATCGGAAGCGCATAAGGGCAGGGCTATCACGACGACCCATCGTTTGACGTTTATTCCTCATTTCATGAATGCCGACCATTCTTTCATGGCGATGGCGCAGTTCCAGTTGATAGACGGTGATTCCAAACAGCAGTCTAATTCTGTGTATAACCTTCCAACAGGGAGCATACAGTCTCCTACGGCCGATGGCTTGATTTCTGGAATGTCTACTGGGGCTGGCCAATGGAGGAGCATTTACATGACATTCTCAGCTCATTATGCCTTTAAGAGCCGTTACATTGCGGACTTCTCTGTCCGTCGTGACGGTACGACCAAGTTTGGTGACAACAAGCGTTGGGGTACTTTCCCTGCCTTGTCGTTCCGTTGGAATGTAGTGGACGAACCATGGATGAAAGGGGCACAAAAATGGTTGTCCATGCTTTCTGTCCGTCCGGGTTGGGGACGTGTAGGAAGCCAGCCTGGGGCTGAATACCTCTTTTTCTCGAAGTATACGGCGACGGATTCCTATAATGGAGCCAATTCCATATACCCGAGCAATATCCGGTTGAGTAATTTGCAGTGGGAAGAGAAGGAAACATGGAACGTGGGTTTCGATCTGGGACTGTTCGATAATAGGGTTACGGCTGATTTCAATATCTATACCCAAATGACATCCAAACTTTTGATGACTAATGTGAACATTCCTTCTTCTTCCGGTTTCCCGTCTCTTTCTTGGACCAATGTCGGGAAAATGCGCAATAACGGTTGGGAATTCAATATCAATGGTACGGACGTGGTCAAAGTCGGTAAGTTCAGGTTGGGTTTCAATGTGACGTTTGCCAACAACAAAAACGAAATTGTGGAAATGGAACCCACGGCATTGGCTAACCTTAATAAGGACTTCGACAATAATAATGGCTCATACTTGACCCGTGTCCAACTTAACAACCCGTTCGGTGCCATATATGGTTTCCGTTATAAGGGCGTATACCAATATTCCGATTATTCGGAGGTTGAGGTGCCGGGTGTGAGTGGACCGAATGCTCCTGTGGCTCGTGACGAGAACGGTAATGTGATTCGCGATAAGGCCGGGTTCACCATTCCGATGGTATTCGGGTATGACAAGATAACGAATACTGAACTGTATGAGTTCCAGGGAGGAGATGCCATTTACGAAGACATCAACCATGATGGGAACATCAATGAGTTGGATATCGTTTACTTGGGTTCTTCGTTGCCTAAGATTACCGGTGGATGGGGACTGAAGTTCTCTTATGGCCGTTGGTCGCTCAATGCGCAGTTTAATTTCCGCGCGGGGAACAAAGTTGTAAATCGTGCCAGGATGGATGCTGAGTCCATGCATAATAACAACAATCAGGCCGCCTCTGTCAATTGGCGTTGGCGTACGGAGGGACAGTTGGCAGAGATTCCCCGTGCTTTATATAACAAGGGCTTCAATTATTTGGGAAGCGACCGTTTTGTGGAGGATGCGTCTTTCATGCGTCTCAACTATCTTTCTTTGGGTTACTCTCTTGACCCCAAGTTGTTGAGGAGAATTGGTGTGGCTTCGTTGAGCATCAATTTGAATGCCAGTAATCTGTTTTGTCTGACCAATTACTCCGGTGCAGACCCCGAGGTTGGATATGGCGGAATGGGTGTGGCCACGGATGGAGCCAAGACACCGCGTTCGCGGCAGTTTACGGCACGCGTGCAGATAGGTTTCTAATATTTAAAATGTTTACGTTATGAAATTCTATATAAACAAACAAGTTACAAAGTTGTTCTCTGCGGCTTTATTGGCCTCTTCGCTGACGGCTTGCGATGATTTTTTGAGCATTGTTCCTCTTAATGAAGTGGTGTTGGAGAACTATTGGACGGAAGAAGCCGATGTGACCAGTGTGGTGAATTCTTGTTATGCGCAGTTGGAGTCGGGTGATTGTCTGAAACGGATGTTGGTATGGGGCGAGTTGCGTTCCGATAATTTGACTACGGGGGCAGGTGCTCCTCAAGACATCCTCCGTATAGCTGAAGAAAATTTGTTGGAAACGAATGGTTTCGCAAAGTGGGAATCGTTTTACCAGTGCATTAACCGTTGCAATACCGTAATCCATTATGCTCCACAGGTGCAAGAAAAGGATCCGAATTACACGGAAGCTGAGATGAAGGCTAATATTGCGGAAGTTACGGCCATACGCAGTTTATGTTATTTTTATTTGATTCGCACATTCCGTAACGTTCCTTACGTGACCGAACCATCTATTGACGATTCGAAGAACTACCGGATTCCGGCTTCCAGTTTCGATGAAGTGTTGGCCCATATCATTGCAGACTTGGAGGCCGTGAAGAATGATGCGATACGGATTTATGGTGAATATAGTGATGATAACATAAACCGTATCACCCGTTATGCCATATATGCCATGTTGGCGGATATGTATTTGTGGCAGGGGGATTACCAACGTTGCATAGACTATTGTGATTTGATTATTGATTACAAGAAAGGTCAGTATGATGAGTTGCTTCAGGAATATTCTTCTTTTGTAAGAAATGTTGAGCTTTATGGTGATTTCCCTTTGATTTCAGAGGCTCCTAATGGTTCCTCTTATGCAGGTACGTCATTCTCGGAAATTTTTGGGAAAGGGAATTCCTTTGAAAGTATTTTCGAACTGATCTTTGTTGATAAGGAAACACGCGAGAATCTTTTGACGAAAGATTTGTTTGGAGCATACAATAGTTCTAACGTGGGGCAACTTGCAGCGTGCCCGTATTTGAATGCCCAAGTGGCAGAAGGTTCAAACTCCTATTTTAAGAGGACAGACTGCCGGGCTTTTGAGAACATGTCCGGAGAATCCACGGTGAGCATTCGCAAATATGTGGTCGAAGGGGCTGAATTCCGTACGAATACGACGACCGGAACGGCACCTACGGTAACTGAATATAGGCGTACGGCTAATGTGGCAAACTGGATTGTGTATAGGCTCACGGACGTGATGCTGATGAAGGCGGAAGCAGAAGTCCAGCTTGCAGGCAATGTGGCAGATGGTTCCACGTTGACACCGGAACAGGAAGCGCGTTACCGGTCAGCATTTTCCTGTGTGTCTGCCGTATGGAAGCGGGCCAATAATAAGCGTGTGGCTACTACGGACACGTTGGTTTTTGAGGATTATGGCACGTCGCGCTTGGGCATGGAGAATCTTGTGTTGGAGGAGCGTCAGCGTGAATTGATGTTCGAAGGCAAGCGGTGGTTTGATTTGGTACGCCTTTGCCGCCGTGAAGGTTCCAACACCCGCATGTTGGATAAGGTTATGCAGAAGTTCAGCGAGAACACGGCTGCGCTCCGTATCCGTCTTTCCGCAGAAGATGCCCTTTATTACCCGTACCATGAAAATGAGTTGAAGGCCAATCCTTATCTAGTACAGAATCCGGCTTATAAGAATGATAATATAAACACAACTGAATAAGAATTATGAAAAAGATAGATAAAATATTGATACGGTTCGTGTTGGCATTTTGCGCCATTCCGGCTTTTACGGTTTCTTGTTCCGATGAACCTTTGCCAGAGAACTATTATACGTTTACGGGAGAGATGGTAACCGATTACCTTCAGAACCGTTCCGGTGAATTCAGCGACTTCATAGCCATTCTCCAACGTTCTGGTATGTATGGCATGATGGCAGCCTACGGGAGCTATACTTGTTTGGCTCCGAATAATAAGGCCGTGGAGCGATATCTTCATGAATTGGGTATTCAAAGTGTGGACCAACTTACAAAGGAACAATGTGATACCTTGTCATGGAACCATATTATCAACCAAGCCTATTTCACAACGGACTTGATAGACGGGAATATTCCGACGGCAAACATGAATGAACGCTATCTGACGTTTTCTTGTGATTCGGATGCCTTGAACAACAATAATGTGATTTATTACATCAACAAGAGTGCGCGTTTGGTTGTACGGGACGATTCTGTGGAAAATGGTGTGGTGCATACGCTTGACCGCGTGATCGTGCCGCAGTCGTTCCTGTTGCCGGATTTGTTGGCAGAAGATTCCACTATCTCCATTTTCAACGAAGCACTTGTGTTGACGGGTTTGTGTGATTCGTTGAAGCAGTATATCGACCCTACTTATTTCTGTAGTGAAGATTCTGTGAATCAGGATATAATCATCCATACCGGAGGTTCGCAATATGCTATGCGTTATGTCGGTACGCGGATGAAGCGTTATACGGCATTCGTGGAGACTGACGAAGTTTATGCAGCCAACGGAATACATGATTTGGATGATTTGAAAGCACATGCCAAGCAGGTGTATGACCAAATGTTTCCTAAAGATGCAGGATTGTATGACGACGATTGGACGAACCGTAAGAATCCCTTGAACCGCTTCATTTCTTACCATTTGTTGCCATATTACGGGGCTTATAACGATTGGACCGTGTCGGGTGACATCAAAAATATATGCGCCAAGACGGATTTGATTGATTGCACAGACTGGTATGCCACGATGTTGAAAGGTACTATCATGAAGATGAGCACACCGTCCGACGGGCTTTTTATCAACCGTAAGGGAGTGGGGCCACGCTATACGGTTCGGGGTACTAAAGTACTTTCTCCTTCAGAAATCGGTGACGTGGATCAACAAGCTTTGAATGGTATATACCATTATGTCGACCAAGTTTTGGATTATAATCAGGAGACACGCGACGTGGTTTTCAATGACCGTATCCGTATTATGGCGGCCACGCTTTCTCCGGAGTTTATGAATTGCGGGGCGCGTGGAAATACGGAACGTGCCACAGGATTTAAGATGGTCGAAGGTTGGGATTTCCATGGCAAGACCCCGACCATGACTTTACGTAAGCGTGACGTATGGATGGTGACTTATGCGGATTGTATCGACATGGTGGGGCAATTCGACGTGACGTTCAAGTTGCTTCCGGTACCCAAAGAGGGAACTTATGAGGTGCGTTTTGCCTATGGTTGGGGTGATATGCGTGGAAAGGTACAGGTATATTTTGGTACGGATCCGGATGGCTTGTTACCTATGGGATTGCCCATCGACTTTACACTTTGGCCTATCGATCCCTTGATTGGATGGGTGGCAGACACTCCGGGCGACGAGGAAGGTAATCGTGCCATCGACAAGGCTATGCGCAACCGTGGTTACATGAAAGATATGGATTCTTGGGCGCAAGGCGGAGCCAACATCCTGAGGGCACAGCCGATGAAATTGCGTAAGATTTTGACTACGGAGAATATGAGTCCGGAAAAGGATTACTACATACGGATTAAATTGGTAGTGGATAACCCGCAGGCCGAGTTGCCTATCAATTATTTCGAGATTGTGCCGAAGAGCATCTATGCCGGGGTGGAAGCCGAGGACACCCATTAATGTGAGGTGATATAGGGTAAATATAAAAAACAGGTATATGAAAACAAATAATAAAATACAGATGTTTGCGGTAGCGGCAGTGGCCTTGGCGGCAGTGGCGTGTACCGATACGTGGGACGAACATTATGGTAATGAAGGCCGACCAGTGTCCGACAAGTCCCTTCTTCAAGTGATGGAGGAGCAGGGGGATTTGGGTGATTTTCTCAAGGTGCTTCGCGCCACGCATGTGTTTAGCAATAATAAGCCTACAAAAGTGACGTACGCAGATTTGTTGGCCAGCGACCAGACTTTTACTGTTTGGGCTCCCAAGGACGGGCTGTTCAATGTGGACTCTTTGTTGGCGGAATGCCAGACTGTGTCGGGCGATTCTATGTGCGGGCAGCACTTTGTACAGAATCATATTGCGCATTTCATAACTAACAGCACGGACGAAAAGCAGGTCCTTATGCTCAATAACAAATACCTTGATGCAGTTCCGGGTTCTTTCCAAGGTGTGTCGTATGCTTCGGGGAGAGTTAATGGAGCGGCGAAGAACGGAGTCTTGCACGTGCTTTCAGGTGGAGTCCCCTACTTATATAATATATATGAAGCTTTGACTACTTTGTCGGGATATTCCGGTGTCGGTTCTTTCTTCAAAGGTTATGAGAAATTGGAACTGGATGAAAATGCCAGTATACAAAGCGGTATTGTAGATGGCAACATCGTCTATTCCGATTCTGTGATGCGTACTACGAACATATTGTTTGGCAGGTTTGACCGCATAAACGAGGAAGACAGTAGTTTTATTATGTTGGTACCCGAAAATCGGGTGTGGGATAAGGTTTACAACGAGGCGCTGTCTTATTTCAATTACGGCAGCGTGAATCAGGCGGATTCTTTGCAGCGTTTGTATGCCCATCAGGCCGTTATCCGGGATTTGGTGTATAACCGCAAATATGGTTGTGCGCACATGGAAGATTCCGTATGCTCCATTGCATATAGCAAGTATGACGAGGAGCGGAGGCATGTCTACTATAATCCGTTGGCTTCCGGGGGTATCTTTTCTTCCGATTTCGTGCGTGACACGATGGCTTGCAGCAACGGGGCAATCTATAACTTGCATGAATGGCCGTTCAAGCCAGAAGACATATATTTCTATCCGGTGAAGACCGAAGCCGAGTATGAAAGCATGATGACGGACTACAAGGATTGCACCTATGCGTCACGTTTTTCTGCCGCAGACAGTATTTCCGATGGGTATCTGGTGATTTCTCCCCGTACGAATTCATCCAATTGGACTATGGAGTTCCAGATTCCCTCTGTGCTGTCAGGAACGTATGACATTTGCGCGGTCGTGTTGCCTCGTACTGTATATAATGCTACCGACCGTAATTTCCGCCCATGTAAATTCAAGGCTTCCATTGGTTACGAGACGGTAGACGGCATAGAGCAAAGCTTCGATTTTGAGGACGAGGTGAAAAACGACCCATATCGGGTGGATACGGTGAAGATTGGTACGTTCACCATTCCCGTATGTAGTTACGGCCAGCCTAATGCCAAAGTGCATTTGACATTGGAATGCAGTATCAGCCGCATGGAGTCCGGACGGTATAACCGCGAGATGTATCTTGATTGTTTATATTTCAAACCCAATAGAGAAGAATAGTGCCATGAAACATATTTTATCAACATTTTGCCTGATGGCCGCCGTGGCAGCTCCGGTGGCGGCTCAAGAGGCGGATCAGGAATCTGCTCAGGCTACGGTACGGGATTCTGCAAAGATGGTAAAACCCATGTTGCCGGAAGTTCCGATGCGCGAAATTAAAGGACGTGTCTATGATAATGCCACTAAGCAGCCGACAGCCGGTATCAGCGTCTCAGCTTTCAATGACGCACGTTATGCGGCTATGACCGACGAGAAGGGGGATTATGTAATCCGGGTTCCGGAATATGTTACTTCCTTGTGGATGCGCGGAGACGGTTACAACTCCCTTCAAGTGCCGCTCGGCAAAGGGGATGGTTCGGTGGATGCCTATATTTTCAGCGATACCTTCAATCCGGTCTATACGGCTTCAGGGGCAGCTACGAGTGAAAGGACGGTAGCTGTGGATTATAACACGAATGAAATCAGTATTGACGGTCAGATTCAAAACAAGTTGGGTGCCGATATACATTCCATTACGCGTAGTGGTGTGCCGGGCATGGGCGTGGCCATGTTCATGAACGGCCTGAACTCGCTCAATACCAACGCACAGCCGTTGGTGGTTATTGACGGGGTCATCACTGATATGAGGCTTTCGGCTCCTTCCGTCCATGACGGTTTCTTCAACAACCTCCTTGCGAATATTATGGTGGAGGATATTGAGAAAATCAGGGTCTTGAAGAACGGGACGGCCATTTATGGTGCGAAAGGCGCGAATGGGGTGATTCTCATCGAAACCAAGCGTAATAAGAGCATGGCTACGAAAATCGATGTTTCTATCGGTGGAAGCTATGAATTATTGCCCAAGTCGATGGATATGATGGATGGGGAACAGTATCGTATCTACGCTTCTGAACTGATTGGAACGACGGGTACGACCAATAACAGTTTCAAGTTTTTGCAGACGAATCCGAATTACTACTACTATGATGTATATCATAACAATACGGACTGGCAGAAACATGTGTACGAGGAAGCCTTCACCCAGAACTATAGCATCAACGTGCAGGGTGGGGATGACGTGGCCAACTATAATCTGTCCGTAGGGTATGCTGCGGCTGATGCCACGCTGAAGAACAATTCTTTTTCGCGTTTCAATCTGCGTCTGAACTCTGACATCGTGTTGGCGAAAAACCTCACAGTACGTTTCGATGCAGCTTATAGCGATGTGACGCGCGACATGCGTGATGACGGGGCACCGGCCACATTGGATGACGGCGTGATTTCTTCACCGGGGTTCCTGAGCCTGATCAAGTCGCCTTTCCTCAGTCCGTATGCGTTTGACACGAATGGGAACATTTCTTCTTATTTGGCCGATGCGGATGATTACCTTTTCGATGTGTTGAGGACCAAACCTTATTTGAATTCGTTGGCCAACCCTCTGTTTATTCTGGAAAACGGAGACGGTGACAACAAAAATTATTTCGGTAACCGTCTTATCACATTAGCCGTGACTCCGAAATGGAATATCAACCGCTATTGGAGCATTTCAGAGCATTTCGCATTCCAATTGGTGAATACGGACGAGAATGCCTATTTGCCGATGAACGGGGTGCCCGATTTTGACGTGAAAGGCGTGGGCGAGGCTTTGCAGAACCGTGCTTCTGCTTTGGCCGCACGCGAAACGGTTATCATGAGTGACTCTTATTTCGATTATGCCCGCCGTTTCAAGGCGCACTGGCTCGGTTTGCACGGAGGCTTGCGTTACCAACGTACGAGTTACCAGCTGAATTCCCAAGTGGGGTACAATAGCGGTAACGACAAGACCCCTAACATGTCGGATGGTTTGCTCTACAAATCTACGGACGGTACGGAAGAAGAAGTGGTGGACATGACTTATTACCTTTCGGCCGATTACAACTGGCGTGAGCGTTACTATGTTTCGGCAGCGCTCAGTATGGCCGGTAGCTCCAAGTTCGGAGTGGATGCTGCCGACGGGGTGAAAATCGGAAATTATGCTTGGGGATTCTTCCCGTCAGTGCAGGCTGCATGGGTGTTGACCAATGAGTCGTGGATGCCCCGTACACGTGCCCTGAATTATTTGCGGCTGAATGTGGGTTTCGACCTTGTGGGTAACGACGACCTTGAAAGCCAGGCATCGCGTACGTATTTTGTGGGACAGAAGATGTGGAATACGTCTACAGGCTTGTCTATGGCCAATATCGGTAACACGCAATTGCAATGGGAGACTACGGCACGTTGGACGGCAGGTTTGGATTTGTCCCTTTTGGACAACCGTTTGGGCGTGAACTTCAATTATTTTTATGGAAAGACATCCAATTTGCTTAGCTTGAGCGCGTTGTCGTATGTCAGCGGTTTGAAGACCAATTGGAAGAACAGCGGTGAGATGAAGAACCAAGGTTTCGACGTGAGCCTGTCTGCCAGGGTCATCGATTTGAAAGACTGGAAGTGGAGTTTGGGAGCCAGTGCAGGACATTATAAGAACGAGCTGACTTCCTTGCCGAATGGTTCGTTTATTACGGAACTTTACGGAGGCAATGTGCTTTCACAGGTAGGTACGGCTGCCGGCGTGTTCTATGGTTACAAGACAGACGGGGTTTTTTCCACAACGGAAGAGGCTGATGCCGCAGCTTTATACCAGGTCGACGAGATTGGGGCGAAGACCTATTTCCGTGCAGGGGACATGAAGTTTGTAGATAAGGATGGCAACCACGTGATTAACGAAAAAGACATGCAGGTTATCGGTGATCCCAATCCTGACCTTTACGGGAATATTTTCACTAACGTGCGTTGGAAGAACCTTTCGTTGGACGTTGTCTTTAACTATTCTTTGGGTAACGACGTGTATAACTATCAGCGCCGTTTATTGGAAGGTGGATCGCGTTTCCATAACCAGACTACCGCCATGTTGTCCCGTTGGACACATGAAGGCCAGAACACGGATATCCCCCGTACCTATTATTTGGACGCACCGGGCAACAGCCGCTTCTCCGACCGTTGGATTGAGGATGGTTCTTACCTTCGTCTGAAGAATGTCACCTTGAGTTATTACTTTCCCATTCGTACGACCTATTTGCAGGGTATTACGGTGTGGGGAGCTGCCAACAACCTGTTAACCTTCACGAAGTATTTGGGGGCAGACCCTGAATTCAGTTCAAGTAACAGTGTGTTGTCGGCGGGGATAGACCGCGGTCTGTTGGCTCAAGGACGTAATTTCTCATTAGGTGTAAAGATTAACTTGTAACATTCAATTGAAACGAATCATGAAAAAGAACAAGATATTTTCTATGGCGTTGGCGTTGGCTTTTGGAGCCGGTGCTGCCATTACTTCCTGTGTGGATACGGATTCAAGTTTGGTGGACTTCGGTTCCCAACTGAATTCGCCCAACGATACTGTGTATTCTTTGTTAGGCATTATGAACAAGATGCAAGTGGTGGCCGACCGTACGATTATTCTCGGAGAAATGATGGGAGAACTTTCTTCCGCGACGGAAACGGCCACGACCGACTTGAAGGAACTGGCAAGCTTCACGGCAACGGCAGACAACCGTTACAATGCGCCGGAGGATTATTATGCCGTCATTCAGAACTGTAATTATTATATAGCCCATGCCGATACGGCACTTTCCTTGCGTGGTGAGAAAGTGTTCATCCGGGAGTATGCCGCAGTGAAAGCTTTCCGTGCATGGACTTATTTGCAGTTGGCCATTTATTATGGCAGGGTGCCTTTCTTTACGGAACCGTTGATGACGGAGGCAGAGGCGGACCCTTCACGTTATCCGTTTTATGACGTGAAGCAGATTTGCGAATACTTCATTCCGGATTTGGCTCCTTATGTGGAAACAGATTATCCCTTGACCGGTAATCATAGTAACATTTTCATCCCTGTGCGTGCCTTGTTGGGCGACCTTTGCCTTTGGGCCGGGCGTTACCGTGAGGCTGCACAATACTACCATGATTACCTGACGAATTTCGACAACCCTTTGGCACCGGGCGGCAATTTGGAATGCCGTTGGGGAAATTACGAATTCAAGAGTCATACCACTTCTATTTCATCTATTGTTGATTTGGTGGACATCCAGATGGAAACCAATGAATATGACGGGGTTGTGAGCCGGTTGGGGGATATCCTTAATTCTACCGAGAATAACCGGTATTACTTCGAGATGACTTCTTCGCGGTCGTTGTTGGAACTGTCGCAGGCGCAGCGTTACGTGATGGTCTATACGGATCCGACCACGAATTTACGGGATACGATTTCTCCGGGAGAGAACACGGTCTATAGTGACAGCCGTGAGTTGGGAGATTTGCGTTTGTGTTCAAATGTCAGGGTGTCGCACATGTCGAGCCGTGACGATTATTCCGAAGACTATCAGACGTTGGTGCGTTTCAGTTTGTCTTCTACTGAGTCTTCTTTTTTGCTGTACGTTCCTCTCTACCGTCTTTCATCCGTCTACCTGCGTATGGCCGAGGCTTACAACCGTGCAGGCTTGCCCGAGTCGGCTTTTGCCGTTCTGAAGTATGGGTTGAGCAACGGTACCGTGTCTAAGTATATCAATGCCGGAGAGCGTGGGCGTGCGGGCAATCTGCTGACATGGAGCCAGTACAATTTCATTACGCAGGACATGTCGTCCACCTCTACGACGACAGTGAATACGGAAGGTATCCATTCTTATGGTTGTGGCGAGTCTTATGCCGACACGCTTTATGTCATTCCCGAGGGATTGGCCACTCGTGAAGACTCCATTCTCTTTGTGGAAGATTTGATTTGTGATGAGATGGCTTTGGAGCAGAGTTTCCTTGGAGTGCGCTTCGGAGACTTGCAACGTATCGCACTTCGGCGCGGCGACACGGACTTTTTAGCCCGTAAAGTAGCCGGGCGCGATGGAAAAGACAGTTTCAATGCGGAACTTTATAGCCGCTTGTCCGATAGGAATAATTGGTATTTGCCATTGGAGTGAATCTGTAATACTATGTAAATCAGTGTAAACTGGAGGATGTTACAAATCCTAAAGTATATGATACAAAATATTTTGGAAAAGATTCCGGTAAAGGCTAATTTAGCCGCCGGAATCTTAAAAAGATAAAAGTAGAGATATATAAAAAGTAGTATTAATCTTAAATTGAAGTTTATGAGGAAGAAAAACTTTTTGATGTTGCTCGGCCTTGCCGGATTCGGCTTGACAGCCCAGGCGCAAGTCGTTGCAACGTTAGGTTTCGAGGATGGTGACCAGTTCTACCATCACAAGGACTCCACGCAATTTGCGGACTTCTACGGTGACCACATTAATCTCCAACCCGGGGATGTGTGGAATGAGAAGTGTGAAGAGACTTATTCAGGCAAGTATGCCTTGGAGGCGAACAACTCCAATACGGTACAGGGTTCGCAATGGCATCGTGGTTTGAAGTTGCGTTATTTGCCCATTGAGGAAGGCAAATCCTACCGTGTGTCGTTTTGGGTGAAGGCCGACCAGACCTTTACGATGGCAGACGGGGGCGATCCTATCAACACTGCCATCAAATCGAGCCTTTCCATCGGACGCGAGCAGTTGGAGGCTCCCTTGATGTCGCAGAGCGGTGCGCAGTATTATTACGATTGGAGGGATGGCATCATGACGGGCGATTGGCGGCGTTTGTCGTTCGTGGCTTACAACTCCGGAAAGGCCGTGCAGGACAAGTTCTTCGACCAGTTCGATGATAACATCAAAGACATCATCGTGAATGACCCCGAAGACCCTTCGAAGAACGACACGATTTGGTGGAAGGGTGATGATACGTCGTTCCCTGACACGTATTTCCTGACCATCAACATGTACAATCCTGGCCGTTATCTTTTGGATGACATTAAGATTGAAGAAGCCACGATGGCAGGCTGTACGTATAATTATGATGCCATCAAGGTGGACTTCGGTTATCCTACGAATGCCGCCCAGTTGGCTTCTGCCAGCACTGACCCGATCGGGGTGCATCTGTTGCCCAATTCGTATGTGAAGGTGACGAACGGCGAGGAAGAGATGGAAGTGGCTTCAGTGGAACTGAAGAAGGATGGTTACATGTATATTTTCATGGCGAATGAAATCGCCGAGGATGAGAGTGCCAATATCAAAGTCAGCTTCACGCCCGATGCGGATTGCCCGCTCATCTATACCACCGACCAACGTCCGAGCATGGATGTGACGAGCGAGATGAAAGTGCTCCCATTCACGAGCGAAGCCATTTACTATGATGAGACCATCGAAGAGATGTCTTATCTGATGGACGGCCCGGTATACTTGTCATCTGTGCCGGAAGACCATAGCTTCGAGTTGGATCCCTCTGCATTCAATGAAGTCCGTGTGACTTACGACCGTGACGTGGCTTTGGACATCGCGTCTGTCCAATTGATGCAGAACGGCGTGCAAGTAGCCGATTTGTATGAATCAACCGTGGTGTCCGAGGAGGATCCGAAAACTGTGGTAGTATCGGTCGGCACGTTGGAGAATGGCGAATACCAGTTGGTGGTGACCAATGTGACCAATGCGTTGAGCGGTTTTGAGGCATTGCAGCCACAGACCATTAACTTCTCCGTAGGGCCGGATCAGAGCACGGGAACAACGGAACTCGTTTATTCTGCTGCTAAAGACTTTGCCACGTATGCCAACGGTACTTTCCCGAAAGGTTGGTTGTCGAACGACAATGGAACCATCCACCAGTATGGTGTGACAGAAAGCGGTGAAGTTTGGAATTATAACTGGGGTGGTAACATTGGCGGTGGTGGATGCCGTTTGCAGGGTCCTTATACCGGTGATTTCAACGGTATGGCTCTTTATTGGCGTGCTACCGGCGGTACGGTGGGTACGGCTACTTATGGCGAACAGGTAAAAGACTATGTGATGCCCGACGGCACTTTGGATCCGGAAATGGATCCGGGAGTAGCGCTTCGCCTGACACCGCGCAAATATCAGCTTTCATTCCGCATGGCTGCGTGGAAGGCATTTGGAGACGGGACGTTGCCTAAATTCAATTTCTCGCTTGAAAAGATTGATTTGAAGAATCCTGATACAGGCGGTGAGGTGGTTGCCCATTTCAGCGGGCTTGAAGCCAAACCGAGCGTAAATGGTGGTCAAAATATGCCGGTGACGGGCACGTCTGTTACCACTACGGAATTTACAGTAAACGAAGAGGGCTATTATATGTTGAAGTTCTCTTGCCAAAGTGGAGGAGGTTTCGAAGAATTCCTTTTGGGGGCCGTGGAATTGATTACCAAGCCTTCCGATGCGGCATATTACAAGGCGCAGTTGGCTGCGGCCGTGGACAGCGCGACCGTCGTGCTCAATGCTGTGGCCAATGAGATTTACAATGGCCAGACAAAGACAGCCTTGGCCGAGGCTTTGGAAGAAGCCAAGGGCACGTTCAACAGCCCGTCTGCCGTGGAGGCCATGAACGCGAAGTTGTACGGTTTGTGCGGTACGATGTTGGCCCGTCAGGCTAATGTGGATAACTATGATCCGAAATTGCAGACATTGCGCGACAACATGGCCAAGATAGATCCGGCTTCCAAGTACGTGATGACGGATGAATATATTGAAGGCGAAGCTTTACTGAAAGAATATGGCGAAACGTCTTCTTTGGACTTGGACGATGAGGCATTGGCAAGTGCCATAGAAAAGCTTGAAGGTGTGGCTGCTAAAGTGGGTAACATTGTCTCATGCACGGATGCTCTGACTTATCGTTTGACAAAGGCTGCCGATGCCGCAGAGAAGTTGGGTGTGGAACCCGAAAGTGCTATCAATGATGCACGTAACGCTTTGTTTGATGATGATGCGTTGGCTGGAAACATGGTTTACCACAACAGGCAGGCACTCTACAAGATGTTGGCTGAGACAGGTAAGATTGCTGATGAGGCGAGAGATACACTGTACAGCGAGACGGAAACGGATGAGACTACGGCCACTGGCTATAAGGTTTTGGCTTCCGGTGTTGACCTGACAGGTTTTGTGAAGAACCCGAACTTCTATTCTTACATTACTGTAGATGGCGATAGCGTAGATAGTGAGAATACACCGGGTTGGGATGTAGTTGAAGGTAAAGTGACGGTGACTGTGGATGGCTCTTGGAATGCCACTGAGGACAAGGCCGTGGCCGACAACCGTCTGCATGGTTTGAATATGGAGTATAAGGTATGTCAGACCCTGACCGGACTGCCAGTAGGTATATACGATGTGCTGTTTGATACTCGTACTTTCAAGAACGCCAACGCTTATTTCAATGCCGTAAACGATGAGACGGGTGTGCCCGACAAGTATATTTGGGCGGTGACTTCTGATGCACCGAACGACACTATTCGCGTGATGTTTGTAGGTGGTGATATCCAGTACGATGGGAAATGGGGCGGATTCCCGACCGTCATTCCGGACATTACGGTGAAGGAAGGTACGGAGTTGACCATTGGTATAGCTGAAAAGTATGTTTCCGGTAAGAACTTCTGCCTCAAGGATGAGAGCGGAAACTGGTATGATGCTGGTCCGGAAGCGGGCGACCAAGGCAATTGGGATACGCAGACCATGGCAGATGACGCACGTCTCTTCTTCAAGGCTCCGTTGGAGGGCTATGATTATGCTAAGGCGTATGCAGATAACATTGACGACGTGAAAGTGGCTGAGGCCGTGTCTTACGAGTATTACACCGTAGACGGTATGAAGCTCGAACGTCCGATGAAGGGTGTGAACTTAGTGAAGATCCACCGTGCAGACGGAACGACCGACGTGAAGAAGGTAATCGTGAAATGATAGGTATTAGATAAGCTTTATATTTAATTTTCACTCAGACAAGAGGGAGGCGGCCGGTATGAGGAAGCCTCCCTTTTTCTTTGGGTTGGGGAATAATTGATAAGACAGGAATTATGAAAAGTTTGAATCTGATGAAACCAGTCCTTTTATGCTTCTCGGCCTTCATGCTGCATGCGTTGGAGGGACAGGGCAAAGGTTATTACGTTTCTGCCGCTGCTGGGGATGGAGGCGATGGGACGCACGTCCGGCCCTTTAAGGACATACAAGCGGCGGCTACCCTCGCCGAGGCCGGTGATACCGTGTATGTGACCGGCGGTTTGTATGTGGCGGACGGCCTGAAACCCGGGCATTCCGGTAGCGAAGGCCGTTTTGTCGTATTTTGCCCTCTGCCGGGAACGGGCGAGGTGGTAGTGCGGCATCCCGACGTGTTGCCAGGGGATTATAGTGCAGTGTTCGACCTTTCCGGATTGAAGTACGTTTGGATCGGTGGCTTCACGTTCCGGGATTTCAAGTATGCCAAGTGTGCCGTATCGATGAACGGGAGCGAGGGGTGTGTAGTGTCCCGTTGCCGGTTTGAACGGTTGGGGCATCCGGAGGTGGCCGCATGGAATGCCAATTCTGTGATTTGGATGGGGAACGCTCGTGGAAATGCGGTGGTGGACAATGTGTTTGAAGACATCATCGGGGACGGGGTATCCATTAACGGACAGCAATGTAACGGCAATCTGGTGGCTCGGAACTCTTTTACGCGTTTCAGTGGCAAGAAACGCTCGTGGGGCGGAGAGAGCCTTTTCACACGGTGCATCGACGTGCAGGATATGTCGGACGGGAACAATGCCGTTGCCTTCAATTATTTTACGGAGGTGCCTACCTGCATTTGGCTCGATCGCGACGGAAGCCGCAACATATTGCTCCGGAACAGGGCGCATGCCTGCCGGGATTTTATATTCAATGAGTCGCGGTGTACGGAAAACATGGTATCGGAAAATATAGGAGCCAATCTGGAAGGGATTGCTTATCAGACCGCACGTTACGAAACGGGGTGGACGGCCGATGCACAATGGACGAATAATGTGGCATTCCGTTGCAAGACGGGTTTCTTCATTCATAAGTCCCGGCGCGACTGGTTGCGCAACAACATCGTGTATGATTGTTCGGGGTATAACGTCGAGCTTTCCGATTCCGCATACGATTCCGGTCCTCATGTGTTTCTCGACAATTTGGTATATACACCAGGAAAGACGAAATCGTTGAAATTATGCGGTGGGGAAATGTCGTTACGCGCGTTTCAGACACGTCTCGGTGGAGAAGGCAATCTGGAGACGTCCCCCGGATTTGTCTCGACGACCTACGGACAAGAGAATTTCACGCTGAGAGAGGGTAGCCGGGCTAAAGGATACGGTTATGGCGGAGTGGATTTGGGGGCATATTCGGTGTATGGGGCGGTTCCGACGGGGCCGGAAGAGAGGAATGACCCTTTCGCAGTACAAGCCGGTTTTAACGCATATGCCTCATGCCTCGAAAGGAGAGCAGAAATGTCCTTCACTGTGAGGCTTTCACATGCTTGTCGGGAAGAACTACGTTTGGCTTTGCAGCCTGTGGCCGGAGAAGCGCGGGCCGGAGAAGACTTCATCCTTTCGACAGACGAAATGGTTTTTCTTCCCGGCGAGACTGCAAAGAGTTTTACGGTAGAGGGGGTAGGTTCCTCGCCGTATGATGAGTTGCTGGCTTTACGCCTTGTGTCTCATTCGGATGAGGTAGGCGTGTGTGGCGGTCTGACGGTGGTACGGATAAAGAAAAATATGGATTCAGAACCGGAGTCTGTGGACGGAAACGTACAGTATGATGAGGCTTGCCGGATTTTCTTCGAACGTGGAAGCGGAAAACTGAAGGTGGAATGGCCAGACGAGAAGTTTACAGTGGGTATTTACCGTCATGATGGCCGTTTGGTTCATAGCGATGGTCCGGCCGATGGAAGCTATGTTTGGGATATGTACCGTATGCCCCAGGGGCTTTACATCGTGAGTGTAAAGAGCCGGAAAGGAACGTCAACGAAGACTGTTTGTAAGTAACGTGAGTTCGATATAAGAAAAAAACGGGACACGCAAGCGGAAAACGGCCTTCCGACGGGCTTTTATTCGCTTGCTTGTCAAAGCATCGCCGCAACCTTGCGGATGTTTTCCAAGATTGCGGACAGCTTGCCATCGTGCCGGGCTGTCTGCATGTCGTAGTCGGATTGCATCCCCCGCCAAAATTCGGCATTTATACCCGTTGCCGCCTCAATTTTCAAGGCATATTCGGTGGTTATGGGGCGTTTGCCGTTTACAACCTCGTTAAACACGGAATATGAAACGCCTATCGTTTGGGCGAATTTCCGCTGTGAAAGCCCTCGTGCCTCTAACTCGTCTTTCAGTATTTCGCCCGGATGTATGGGCGTGGACGGTTGCAACTCGTGCGGCGCATAGATTCTCTTTGTTGTTTCCATATCGATTACTTGTAATGGTTGCTAATATCCAACAATCGGCACACGGTTATTATTTGTTCGTTCATTACGTCCCTAACGGTAAATTCAAGTCGGTATTGTTGGTTTATCCGTACCGATGAAATGCCTTTTTTGTCTCCTTTCAACACTTCGTAATTAAGCGAATTGAGGCGGTACAGCATTTCAACATTGATGGCACGTTTAAGAGACGCGACCGCCTTTTGATACCCTTTTATAACTTCGGGCTGATAGCGGTGCTTTTTGTCGCTTGTGCGTCCTTGCTCGAACAATTCACGCAGGTAGTCTTTATCGAATTCTATAAACATAGTGCCTGGCCTGTTTGAGGGCAAAGATACCTATTTTGTTTGATATTCGCAAATTGTCGAACAAATTTATAATTTGTGTACTTGTCGGGAATCCGTCATCTCCCACACCTCCCCAAGAGTTTTGCAAAAAGACCTTTCATCTTTCAGGTTATGGGGTAACCGGTTGTAATATAATTTATTACGGAATGAAGGATGAAGAGAGTATCCTTCAGTTTTCTTTCAAGGCAGAGAACGATGAAAAGTTCTCTGCCAAACGTTTTTTCAATCTCAGCCGAATGATTTTTCGTTTTCAGCCAAACGATTTTTCATTCTTAGCCGAACGAAATGAGGCGTGGCTGAAGGATGCCTGAAGCATCTTTCAGTTTATAATGCCAATGTAATGAGGAGATTATGGTGTAACCTGAAAGATGAAAGGTCTTTTTGCAAAACTCCTGGGGAGGTATAGGGAGACAGATTTCCTGTTTCCGGAAAGGCTCTTCATGCGTTTGGAAAATCATGTATCGCAGAGTAAAATGCGGTTGTTGTCGGAGGAGATGTTTTGCAAGGGATACGAACGGTGCGAAAAAAGGTTTGGACGTTGAGTGTCAGTGGAGATAGAAGTTTATCTCTTAAGAAGAGAGCAACCCAATGATATATACAGTTGATAATAAGGTTTGAAGAAGCCCCAGACGAATTGTTATTGCATAACAAAAAATTCTTTTTTTTCAAATGCTGCGAAAAAAAATCTTTTGGAATGGAGTTAAAATCAGTTTTTTTCCTATAACTTTGTGTAATGGTTGCTCTCTTCTTAAGAGATAAACCGATGGCGGAGCGTTTTCAAGACCGGAACACAATGCAGAAAGTACAAATGAAGAATACTGTTTAATTAAAGCTTATATCTAAATCTATGAATTGGAAAAAAAATCTCTTAAGCTTTCTTTTGGGACTGTCGGGAGTCTTTATGAAAGCACAAAACCCAGTCTCTTTTACTTCAGATCAGGGACTGTCGAATACCTGTATCCGTTCCATCATGGAAGACAGCCGGAAAAATGTGTGGATTTCTACGCAAAGCGGCTTAAACCGTTATGACGGTGTGAAGATGAACGTTTATCGGCATAAAAAAGGTGAAGCCGGAACTTTGGGGCATGACATGGTAAGTTGTGCGTTGGAAGTGGAACCCGGTTCTGTGCTTATCGGAATGGAGTCCGGCGTGCAGATGTACTCTTATGATACGGACCGGTTTACCGATGTTCCTATTATCGTAGTCGGGGGCGACACCATCCATGCCCATGTGATTTCGATGACCAAACTGAGCGGAGATTCTATTTATGTCTGTACGGCCGGATACGGACTTTATCGCCTGTGTGAGGATGAGGATGGAAAGAAGTTCCTGAAAGAAATGAGAGATTTTCCGCCGGCTAAGGTCACTCTTTTGCAAATATTTGAAGACCGTGAAAAGAGAGTCTGGTTTGTAGATGCGGACGGAGGGATACATTGTTCGAGGGGTGGAAAACTCCGTCGGGTGGCAAGCTATCCCGGGGCTATCGAACTTTGTCAGAGTTCGTCCGGACATCTTTATCTGGCCACGGCTCATGACGGGTTATTGTGTTATTCCGAAAAGGAAAATCGTTTTTATGATGTTTTTCCGGAAAGCCGTCGTTACGTGATGGCTTCCATAAATCCCGGATTGGAAGGACAGATATTGATATCTACGGACGGTGACGGACTGAAAATCTATGATGAATCCACCGGACTTATTACGCAGAGCAATATCCGTACGTATGAATATAATCTGGCTACGTCTAACGTGAAGGATGCCATTGTGGACAGCGACGGGAATACATGGGTCGGAGTCTACTGGAAAGGCGTATTGGTGATGCCCGACATGGCGACCAGTTTTGAATATGTGGGGCGTCGCTCGGTACTGAAGAACACGATCGGTACGAATTGTGTGACGGCTATTACCGGCGACGGGCATGGCAACCTTTGGTTGGCGGCCGACCACTGCGGGGTGTATCATCTGGCTCATGATGGCAGCAGCAGTGTCCATTTCAAACCGGGTGTGGTGAAGACGATGCCTTCCACGGTGATGAGCATGTTGGAGGATTCGGAAGGAACTTTATGGTTGGGTTCTTCGTGGTCGGGTGTGGCGAAGATGGACAAACATACCGGAGAGTGCGTCAACCTCGGCGCGTGGGTGAAGGACGGAAATAAAATACCGAATGCTTACACGATGGTGGAAGACGGTTATAAGAATATATGGATAGGGACGATGGGCAGCGGGCTGTTCCGCTACAGTCTGCTTACGGGAGAGTTGACACAATATAAGATGTTGGTCGATAATACGGTGGTCTACCCTTATCAGATTCTGAGAAACCTTTATGTGAGGACGCTGTTGGTACATGGTGATTTCCTTTATGTGGGTACGGCCGACGGGTTGGAGGTGTTCACTTTGTCCAAAGGAGGAGACATCCGTTTACGGGGGCGGTTTATGCTTAAAAGCAGCGTGCGCGACATGAAAGTGGATGCCGACGGAGTGCTTTGGGCTGCCACGACATTAGGACTTGTGCGTTTCGACATCGCGAACGAAAGCGTGAAGACTTATACCGTGGAAGACGGGTTGCCTATTAATTCCACGTGTAGCGTGGAAATCGCTTCCGACGGGAAAATATGGGTGAGCACGGACGATGGCCTGACCTGTTTTAATCCGGAGAAAGGAACCTTTGACAATTACCACATCGAAGATGGCTTGCAAGGAAATGAGTTCAGCGTAAAGTCTTCTTATTCTCAGGATGGGATATTGTATTTCGGTGGCATCAACGGACTGACTTTGTTTCGGCCGTCGGATGTGGGGAAGCAAGTGGGGATGGAGAAAGTGGAGCTTCGCATGGTGGATTTTTATGTCAACGGCAAGCCGGTGCATGCAGGTGACCGTTCAGGACATTACACGATTATAGACCGTTGGTTTCCGATGGTGGACGAGGTGAATCTTTCTCATCGCGACAAGTCGTTCAGTATAGAACTCTCCACGATGAGTTTCAGTAACCGGCGTGTGACGTATTACTACTGTATCAACAATGGCGATTGGATTGCGTTGGAGTACGGGCAGAACCGTATATCCTTTATCAATATGGAAACAGGTACCTATCGTATACGTATGAAGGCCGAGGCATACGGGGAGTCGTCCGAAGTGAAGGAACTGACGGTGATGGTGCATCCTGTATGGTACTTGTCTACGCTGGCCGTTATGGTCTATTTCGTGTTGCTTCTTTTTATCTTTTATGTGGTACTTTTGCAAGTCAAGGAACATTTCAAGGCCAAACGGATTCTTGAAAAGCATCGTCAGGTGGAAGAACTGAATGAAGCACGTATTCAGTTTTTTATGAACATCAGTCATGAAATACGTACCCCGATGACGCTTATTCTCAGTCCGCTTATGAAGTTGATGAAGTCGGACAAAGATGAAACGCATCAACGCAGTTATTCGCTCATATATCAGAATTCCCAGCGTATTCTCCGGTTGATCAATCAATTAATGGATGCGCGTAAGATAGAAAAGGGACAGTTCCGATTGAAGTATCATAAAGTAGAGATGGTAGGTTTCGTCAATAATCTCTATGAGTTGTTTGAGACCACGGCGCATAATCGTGGCATTACGTTCACCTTTGTACATGATATGGAACGAATGGACGTTTGTGTAGATCCGCAAAACTTTGACAAGGTGGTGATGAACCTGCTTTCGAATGCGTTTAAGTTCACTCCCGATGGTGGTGTGGTCACCATCGAGTTGAAAGACGTGAGCGGTGACATACCCGGTGAACGGGATTTCAGGCTTTCGGTGACGGACAGTGGTGTGGGCATTCCCGACCTGGAGAAGAGCCGGGTGTTCGAGCGTTTCTATTCAGGCAAATGGGGCGGAGATTATGTCGGTACCGGTATCGGATTGAATCTGACGAAATTGTTGGTAGAGCTGCATGAGGGGCGTATTTGGGCGGAAAACAATCCCGAAGGCCAGGGTACGCGTTTCATCGTGCAGATGCCTCAGGCGTTGGAGCTGCTGGAGGATATTTCGGATGACAAGATGCCTCAAGCTGTTTATTCCGCGCCCTTGGAGGCGGAGCATGTGGCAGAGACGGTAGCCGAATTGCCGGAAGAAAAGAAAGGAGGAAGTAAGCACGGACGTATATTGGTCGTGGAGGACGAGACGACGATACGGCGTTATCTGCATGGTGAGTTTACCGGGGAATATCATGTCAGTGAATGCAGTAACGGGCAGGAGGCATGGGACTACATTGTTCAGAACGTAGAGAAAGTGGATTTGGTCGTAAGCGATGTCATGATGCCGGTAATGGACGGTATTACGCTTTGCCGCAAAATCAAGGGGAGTTTCAATACGAACCATATTCCTGTGATTCTGTTGACGGCTAAAAGCGAAGATGCCGACCGTCTGGAAGGATTGTCCACAGGAGCTGATGCCTATATGTCTAAGCCTTTTAATATTGATATTTTGCGGCAGACCGCAGAGAACTTATTGAAAAATAAACGAAGATTACAGGGTAAATACGGTGTAGCCCTACAGGAAGAGAAAATGGATAAAATAGAATTGGTGTCTCCGAACGACCAGATGATGGAACGAGTGATGAAGGTGATTAACGAGAATATTTCCAGTCCGGATTTGAGTGTGGAGTTCATTGCCGATAAAATAGGTATCAGCCGGGTTCATTTCCACCGCAGGCTGAAAGATGCCACAGGATTGACTCCACGCGACTTCGTTCGGAATATCCGTCTTTCGCAGGCGGCTAAACTTTTGGCCGGGAAGAATTTCGATATTACCGATGTGGCTATCGCTACGGGCTTCAGGTCTGTATCTACATTCTCTACGTGCTTTAAAGGATACTTCGGCATGACGCCTACCGAATATGCCCGTAAGAATGCCAAGACGGCAGAAGAGTAATATCCGTATATTGGTTACAAAATAGCAAAAATCCGTTACGCAGGAATAAACAAGAAAGGTTTGTTCCTGCGTAATTTTGTGGCAGTCATTCCTGCCAACCCGTAATCCAAGTTTTACTGGTCGGCGTAGAGGTTAGGGATGCTGTATGGTAAAAAGAATCAGAATAAGTCTTTTCATATAATGTTAGTTAGATTTAGAATGCGGAGTGCGCTGGGAAGTGATTTCCGGCGCATTTTTTTGTGTATATGGAAGAAATGAGAGTATTTTGTTACTTTATCGCAAAAGTATGATACATACAAAGAACTTAAAAACGGGCTTTTAGTGTAATTTTGCAAAGAAACAAATAGATATAAGTAATGAAAAGTAATGCCGTGAAAATTATACTCTGTACATTCTTCTTTATTGGGGGGATGATGTTTGCACGGGCTATGCAAGTGGATTATATTTCTTTTAAGCCGTCTGTAGGGGCTTTCAGTCTTTCTGCCGATGGCCGGGTTGCTACGATCTGTGTGGATACGGCAGATTATAAAGGAGTACGGCTTGCGGCTCGTAATTTGGGTACGGATATCGGAAGAGTGACCGGTACGGCGGCTGATGTCAGTCTGTCTTTGTCCTCAGAACGGGGAGCGGTGGTAGTCGGAACGATCGGTAGGAATAGGCAAATTGATGAATGGGCGAAGCAAGGGAAACTTGACGTGTCGGCCATTGAAGGAAAATGGGAAAGTTATTTGATACAGACGGTAGACGGAAATCTCGTGATAGCTGGGAGCGATAAGCGTGGTACTATTTTCGGCATATACGACCTGTCGGAAAAGATCGGTGTGTCGCCGTGGCATTATTTTGCCGACGTACCGGCACAACGGCATGCAGCATTGTATGTGAAACCGGGACGTTATGTGCAAGATTCTCCCAAAGTGAAATATCGTGGTATTTTCTTGAACGATGAATGGCCGAGCCTTGGGGGATGGGCTTCCAAAAAGTTCGGTGGGTTCAACAGCCGTTTTTATGCACACGTGTTCGAACTGTTGCTCCGGTTGAAAGCCAACTATATGTGGCCGGCCATGTGGGCCAGTTCGTTTTATGAGGATGACCCGGCGAACGGGCAGTTGGCAGACGATATGGGTATCGTGATGGGTACTTCGCATCATGAACCGATGATGCGTCCGCATAAAGATTATACCAAACGTCGGAAGGAGGTCGGTCCTTGGAATTATGCTACGAATAAGGAGGGTATAGATTCTTTCTTCATCGAAGGGGCGGAACGAAGTCGTAAGTACGAGAGCATTGTGACCATCGGGATGCGCGGTGATGGAGATGTAGCCATGGGAGGCGGCACGGATGAGGAGAATATGGCTGTGTTGTCGGATGTCATTAAAGGACAACGTGAAATACTCGGACGGGTACATGGAAAAGACCCGGCCGAAATACCGCAACTTTGGGCTGTGTTTACAGAGGTGCAACGGTATTATGACAAAGGTTTCAAGGTGCCTGATGACGTGATGCTGCTTTTCTGTGATAACAACTGGGGATATATCCGTAGGGTAGGACCTTGGCAGGAACAGCGGCGTAAAGGAGGTATGGGATTGTACTACCACGTCGATATGAACGGCGGACCGTGGAACGACCGGTGGATTAATACCACAACCATACCCAAGTTGCGCGAACAGTTCAATTTAGCTTACCAATCGGGAATAGATGACTTGTGGGTTGTGAATGTAGGAGACCTGAAACCCAAGGAATTGCCTATTGATTTTATTATGCGTTATGCCTGGAATCCTGATGCGATACAGGCCGATGAGACAGATGATTACCTGCGGCAGTGGGCGCAGCAAAATTTCGGGGAAGCACATGCGGAGGCAATTTCAGGGTTGGTGGCCCGTTATTCCAAATATAATCTGTGGCGGAAACCTGAAGTGCAGTCTACGAATATATTCAGTGTGGTAAACCATTGCGAGGCCGACCGTGTGACGGATTTGTGGCGTACGTTAGCCCACGAAGCCGACTCGGTGGGACAACTCATGCCTCAAGCATATAAGGATGCTTACTATCAGTTGGTGCTTTATCCGGTCAAAGCTTCGGCCGGAGTGGCGGAAATCTATTTGGCCGCAGCAAAAAACCGGCTTTATGCACGGCAGGGACGCGTGACGGCGAACGATTATGCGCGGCGAGTAGAGGAATTGTATACGGTTGATACAGTCATGACCGCCTATTATAATAAGGTGTTGGCCGGAGGTAAGTGGGAGAAGATGATGAGCGACATTCATTTGGGATATACCAAATGGTCTATGCCTAAAAGAGATTCCGTTCCGCAGGTGGTGCGTGTGGAGCCTTTGTCAAAGCCTACGATGGGTGTGGCTGTGGAAGGTTGCGAAACGCTATCGCCGGAAGGAGAATTGGAACTCCCCGTTTTTGATAATTTCGAGAATCGCAAGTATTACATCGACATCTTCAATCGGGGAACGGGGACATTCGATTTTAAGGTCAAGACAGACGAACCTTGGATGGACGTGAGTCTCCGAAAAGGGAAGGTGGAGACGGAATCCCGTATTTGGGTCGGTATAGATTGGACGAAATTGAAGGCTGGAGAGACGGAAGGTATACTTTATATTTGTAGGGAAAGGGAACGTGTGCCGATAAGGCTTCATGTCGTGAAAGCTGACTTGCCGGTTCAAGTGGAAGGACATTGGTTCGGAAATGCTTGTGGAAATGAGTTTTCCGTTCCCGCATGGCAGTTCAATGCCTGCCACCCCGGACGATATGCAAAGTGGACTTTCCTGCTCGATTTAGGACGTGGAGAGGGATGTATGGGATTGTCTCCGGTCACGGCACCGTCGGCTACTTCTTTCGAAGACGCTCCGTGTCTGGAATATCAAGTGTATTTCCCGAAGACGGGGACACAGACCGTTTGTCTCGGTGTCCTTCCCACGCAGGATGTGATGCCCGAACGGGGGCTGCGATTGGCTTTTGGTTTGGATGGGGGTATAGTCCGTACGTTGGATGCCCGTCAGGGGTTCGTAGACACATTCAGTGAATATACCCCGAAGAACTTGAAAAAATCCCCGAAACTCAAACCGCTTCCACCGCGTAATAAAACATTGAAACTGATCAATGGGGATGGTTTCTGCCGCAATGAAATCTTCGACAATTTGCGTTGGCTCACAGCGGAGTTTGAGGTGGAAAAGCCGGGATTACATACGTTCAAGGTATATATGGTCGATCCGGAAATCGTATTGGAACAGCTTGTGTTTAACCCGGATAATGCACACCCGAGTTATTTCGGTGCACCGTCGGTCAGACATTAGTGTTTGAAAAGGTGGGAAACGTATATGTTATGTGGAAATCAAAAGTTATGAACTAATAAGAACGAGATATGAAAAGAGGAAAATGGAATTCGAGAATAGTGTGGGCCTTTGTTTGGGGAACCATTATCGTTTGTGGGACGCAAAACTCGTGGTCGCAAACCGCGATAAGTTCTATTTATAATGTGCCGATGGCAGAATATCCGAAAGTGGACGAGCAACGACGGGCACTCTTTCGTTTGTATGCTCCTGAGGCTTATGACGTGAAAGCAGATATCTGTGGAAAGAAATACCCTATGACGAAAGACAACAACGGGATGTGGACGGTAACGACCGACCCGTTGGTGGTGGGTTTCCACTATTACTTTTTCATTGTAGATGGGGTACAGGTAACCGATCCGGCTTCCGATTGTTTTTACGGGTGCGGACGTATGGCCAGTGGAATAGAGGTTCCGGAATCCCCAGAAGAGGCGGCATATTATACTTTTAACAAATCCATTGCCCATGGGCAGGTGCGTGAGTGCCAGTACTATTCCGAAGTGGAAGGGCAAGTGCGTCGTTGTTTTGTCTATACCCCGGTGGAATATGAGACTTCACCGAAAAGTAAATATCCGGTACTTTATTTACAACATGGTATGGGTGAAGATGAACGCGGGTGGCACGAACAAGGGCACATGGCCAATATTCTGGACGGGCAGATAGCAAGCGGGAAATGCAAACCTATGATTGTGGTAATGGATTACGGTGATTGCGGATACATTCACGGGACAAAAAAAGGAGAGACACGTGATGAGTTCGGTGCTTCTTTTGGTAATATCCTTTTGAGAGACATTATACCGTTTGTGGAGAAGACGTTTCGTGTAAAAACAGACCGTGACCATCGTGCGATGGCCGGACTTTCGTGGGGAGGGCACCAGACTTTCCAAATCACGTTGACCCATTTGGATCAGTTCGCACATATCGGGGCTTTTAGCGGAGCTATCCTGATGGCACCGGGACAAAATATAACAGATGTGTATGGTGGAGTTTTTTCTGATGCTGATAAGTTCAATAAGCAGGTGCATACACTTTTCTTGGGACAAGGTACGGAAGAGGGTATGGGGTGCGATCGTATGAGTCAATCACTTAAAGAGGCCGGTATAAACCATGTATATTATGCCTCTCCCGGTACACATCATGAATGGCTGACGTGGAGACGTTGCCTGAATGAGTTCCTCCCTTTGTTGTTCAAGCAGTGAGGAGATGGAAGAAATTTATAGAAGAAGTTATAGAAGGTTGAATGAAAAAATAAGAAGATCACGAGATGAATACAAGGAGATGTTTGATTTTAGGTGGAGCCCTAATGATTTCGCTTTGGGGCTACGGGCAAAGGCAATCTGCAAAAACTTTTGAGATGAAAGGCAATCCTGTCATTACAGATAAGTTTACGGCCGATCCGGCTCCATTGATCCATGACGGAACCCTATACCTTTACGTGGGACACGACGAGGCGCGTGATGGAGAAATGTTCAATATCACGGAATGGTTGTGCTATTCCACGAAAGACATGAAGACGTGGACCGACCATGGGACAGTGTTGAAGCCTACAGATTTCTCGTGGGCCGTGGGCGAGGCTTGGGCTTCGCAAGTAGTGGAGAAAGACGGTAAGTTCTATTATTATACCACAGCACAGGCCGGCGATCCTTATCCCGGTAAGGCAATAGGTGTGGCAGTGGGCGATACTCCGACCGGACCTTTTAAGGATGCCATCGGTAAGCCGTTGATTACGGATGCCATGACACCGAATGGGAAAAGAGGTTGGTGGAATGACATTGACCCTACGGTTTTCATTGATGATGAGGGAACACCTTGGTTAAGTTGGGGAAACGGCACGTGTTTTTTAGTCAAACTTAAACCTAATATGACGGAGCTGGAGGGGGAGATACAGGTGCTTGATTTGCCTCATTACGTGGAAGGTCCTTGGTTGCATAAGCGGGGAGATTTATATTATCTGACTTATGCTTCGATGGGAAAGGGGCGTGAGATGATGCACTATGCCACGGCGGAATCTATCGGCGGGACATGGACTTACCGTGGTGCTTTGACAGGAATGGCGGAGAACAGTTTCACGATACATCCCGGAATCGTGGAGTTTAAAGGGCAATGGTATCTGTTCTACCATAATGCCTCGCTTGTGATCGGCAATCAGGCCGGAGCCACAGGTCGCAGGAGTGTTTGTGTGGACTATCTTTACTATATGCCGGATGGTTCCATGGCGTACGTGGAACAGACGGAGGACGGAGTGACGCAACCTCCCAAAACGGCTGACGAAGTATCTCTGATGGTCAATCCTTATCCGGAGGAACCGAAAGAGGTAAAGAAGTATGCAGTAAACGCCGACGGTGCGGTAAAGTAATCTTTATACGATGAAATGATGAAGAAAATGGAAGTTGGAAAAAAATTGTTGGCCTTGTCTTTGGGTTGGTTTTCTATGGCTTTGTCTGCACAAAATCCGATAGTGCAGACGCATTATACGGCCGACCCGGCACCGATGGTGTACCGGGACACCTTATATTTATATGTGGGGTGTGACGAAAAGGATGCTCCCCGGAATGCCTACCTGATGCGGGAGTATCGCTTGTACACGACTACGGATATGGTAAACTGGACCGACCACGGTGCGGTGCTCCGTACGAGTGCTTTCGATTGGTCGGCGGGAGATGCCAGTGCGGCACAGTGTATCGAGCGGAATGGCAAGTTCTATTGGTATATTTCTTCGCAGAACAAGTTCAAGCCCGGCTCGTCCATTGGCGTGGCCGTTGGCGATACCCCCTACGGTCCTTTTAAAGATGCTTTGGGACGTGCGTTGGTGACGAACGACATGACGACATACGCCAAACACAGTTGGGATGACCTCGACCCGTCCGTGTTTGTGGATAAGGATGGACAAGCATGGTTATATTGGGGAAATGGCGTGTGTTACCGAGTCAAGTTGAAAGACGACATGGTGTCGTTGGATGGAGAAATCGAGGCCATCGACCGGAAGGACGCTTCGTCTTTTTCAGGAGGCTTTACGGAAGCACCATGGATTTATAAGAGGCAGGGGCATTATTATTTGGTTTACGCTTCAGGATTTCCCGAATCCATCCATTATTCCACGGCGAAGTCTGCCGGAGGAAAATGGACGGCACAAGGTGTGGTCATGCCGACGGAGAAAGGAAGCAACACTAACCATCCGGGCATCGTGGATTTCAAGGGGCATTCTTACTTTTTCTATCATAATGATGCCTTGCCCGGAGGGCACAGCTATTGCCGTTCGGTGTGTGTGGAAGAGTTTGTTTACGGTTCTGACGGGACGATTCCGGAATTGTACATGACGCGTGAGGGGGTGAAGCAGGGTGTGGGTACATTGAGCCCCTACCGCTGTACGGAAGCCGAGACTATTGCGTGGTCGGAAGGGGTGACTTCTGCTGTTTCGGCAAAGAGAGGGGTATATATCACCGGGATACATGACGGAGATTACATCAAGGTGCGCGACGTGGATTTCGGTGAAACCGGGCCAAAGAGGTTTGTGGCAGCCGCTTCAAGCCGTTATCACGGTGGTGAGATGGAATTACGCATAGACGGACGCGATGGAGAAGTGATAGGTACGTTGCGCATTCCTTATACCGGAGAATGGGAGAATTGGGGAGAATTTGCTACGGATGTGAAAAGCGTAACGGGAGTACACGATTTGTATTTCGTGTGTAAAGGGAAAAAGCCCCATGAATTGTTTAATTTTGATTATTGGTGTTTTAAATGAAAAAGAACGATATGAAAATAGGTAAGTTAAGGTATTGTATCGGGGGATTGGTTGGGTTGCCGATGGTGTTGGCGGCACAGAACCCCATTGTGCAAACCATGTACACGGCCGACCCGGCTCCGATGGTATACGACGGCAAGTTGTTTTTGTACACCAGTCACGACGAAGACGCGTCAACGTGGTTTGTCATGAACGAATGGAAACTGTATTCCACGACCGACATGGTGAACTGGACCGACCACGGGGCAGTGTTGTCCTATGAGACTTTCTCATGGGCAAAAGGAGATGCCTGGGCAATGCAATGCGTGGAACGTGACGGAAAGTTTTACGCTTACGTTCCCGTGACGATGAAGTCGGGTGGCGGTGCCATCGGTGTGGCCGTGGCGGACAGCCCTTATGGTCCGTTCCACGATCCGTTGGGCAAGCCGTTGGCTCAGAGCAAACGGGGAGACATCGACCCAACGGTCTTCATCGACGACGACGGGCAGGCTTATCTGTATTGGGGGAATCCGTTCTGTTATTATGTGAAACTGAATGAAGACATGATTTCCTACAGTGGTGATATCGTCCGTGTCCCGATGACCGAGGAGGCATTCGGCAAGCGTGAGGGCAATGTGGCCGAGCGTCCTACGTTGTACGAAGAAGGGCCATGGCTTTACAAACGCAAGGACTTGTATTATTTGCTGTGGGCCGGAGGACCCATATCGGAGCATCTCGGTTATTCCACGAGCAAAAGCCCGACAGGTCCGTGGAAGTACGGTGGTGTGTTGATGCCTACCGAGGGGCGGAGCTTTACCAACCATCCTGGCATGGTGGACTATAAAGGGAATACTTACCTGTTCTATCACAACGGAGCTTTGCCCGGTGGCGGAGGTTTTACCCGTTCGGTATGTGTGGAACAGGCGGAATTCAATAAAGACGGTTCGATTGTTCCGCTGAAAATGACTGCCGGGATAGAGAAGGGTTTGGAGACGCTGAATCCTTTCCGCAAGACGGAGGCGGAAACCATCGCTTTTTCCGAATGGATGAAAGCATCCCAGAACGAGGAAGTCGGTGTGTTTGTCAATGCCATGAAGGACGGGGCTTATATTAAAGTGAGGGACGTGGATTTCCGCGAAGAGGGTGCTTCCCACATCACGGCCCGTGTGGGCACGACGCACAACGGCGGTGTGACGATGGAAGTGCGTGCCGACAGTCGGGAAGGGCGGTTGTTGGCCACGTTGAAAGTGCCTATGACCGGAGGGGATAACCGTTGGGTATTGGTTTCTTCCGAAATAGAGCGAATTACCGGGGTACATGATTTGTATTTCATTTGCAAAGGCAACCAACCCGGAAGGTTGATGTACTTCGATTATTGGATGTTTTCAAAATAATAGTTTTATACCTTAATATATATAGGAGGATGAATGATGATACAAAATAAAATATGGAGATGGCCGTTGGCATGCGCCTTGGCATTTTCTGCTGCGGCTTGGAGCGAGGCGGTGTCTTTGGAAAGGAACCAAGCCGAAGTGCAGGCTGTAACGTTTAAGAATCCGGTGGTCTGGGCTGATGTGCCCGACCCCGATGTGATTCGTGTGGGTGATTATTTTTATATGGTGAGCACGACCATGCACCTGATGCCTGGTGCGCCGGTGATGCGTTCCAGAGATTTGGTGAATTGGGAAACGGTAAGCTATCTTTTCGATGAACTGCATGAAACACCGAAGTACGATATGGAGGAAGGTACAGTGTATGGCCGGGGACAATGGGCGACTTCCATACGTTATCATGACGGTAAGTTTTATGCTTTGTTTTCTCCCAATGACGTACCTTACCGTTCCTTTGTATATACAACGGACGACCCGGCTAAAGGGTGGACTTTGCACAGTCGCATGAAGCATTTCCATGATGCTTCATTGTTTTTCGACGATGACGGACGAGTGTATGTTTTTTATGGTACTGGGCAGCTCACGGAGTTGGAAGCAGACTTGTCCGGTGTGAAAGAAGGTGGGGTGGATATGACCTTGCAGGTTCGCGATGAGGAAGAGAAAGGTTTGCTGGAAGGTAGCCGCGTAATCAAACATGACGGGAAATATTATCTCCTGATGATTTCTTGGCCCAATGGTGGTAAACGCCGTCAATTATGTTATCGGGCTGATAAGATTACCGGACCATACGAAAAGAAGGTCATTCTGTGCGATAATTTTGCCGGTTTCCCCTATGTGGGACAGGGAACGATTGTGGACGATGCCAAGGGGAATTGGTATGGTGTGATTTTCCAAGACCGGGGCGGCGTAGGACGTGTGCTGACATTGTCTCCCTGTCATTGGATAGACGGTTGGCCTATGTTGGGTGATGAAGACGGGCGGGTACCCGAAACGATGGAAGTTCCAGTGAAAGGAGGACCGGTCATCCCCTTGGTCGTAGGCGATGAGTTCGACGGGGATAAGCTGAAGATGGAGTGGCAGTGGAACCACAACCCCGTGGATGAGGCTTGGACACTGAAAGAACACAAAGGATTCCTACGTTTGAAAACCAATAAGGTCGTGTCTAATCTGTATGAGGCCCGTAATACGCTTACCCAAAGGATGGAAGGGCCGGAATGTAGTGGAAGTCTTGCATTGGAGGTCGGTGGAATGAAGGACGGCGACCGTGCCGGTTTGGCTGCATTCAACGGACACTCCGGTATTCTTACGGTAGAGAAAGAAGGGAAAGATTTGTTCTTGGTGATGAGTGAGGAAGTCGTTTCGTTGACGGATAAGGAGAAGAAAGTCAATGGGGTAGAACGTAAAGAATGCGCCCGAGTGAAGCTTCCCCGTACAAAGAAAGTGTATCTGCGTGTCGATGCGGATTTCCGTTTGAAACGGGATATAGCAGAGTTTTATTACAGCATGGACGGCAAGGATTGGACGAAGATCGGTTCGGATTTCAGAATGCTTTTCGATTACCGGAAGCTTTTTATGGGTACGAAGTTCGGGATATTCAATTATGCTACGAAGTCGGCTGGAGGTTACGTGGATGTAGACTATTTCCGGTATGAAAAAGCCGAAAAGTGAAAATCGCGATTAAGCGAGCGCAGAGGAAAGCTTGCTTGCCTCTGCTGAGCGGGAGCGATTTATGCAAAAAGTTAGTGAGATTGAAGAATAACATGGCAGAAAAAGAAACAGAACGATGAAAAAGATAATATTAGGTATTTGTATGATGTGCGTTTCCGTGGGAGGATGGGCGCAAAAGGATGGCGGAAAACCCGATCCGGATTTTTATGTCTTCCTCTGTTTTGGACAGTCGAACATGGAGGGGAATGCACGTGCCGAAATCCGGGATATGAACGGAGTGGACGAACGTTTCCGCATGATGGCTGCGGTGGACGATGCCGGACGGAAACGCGAGAAGGGACATTGGTATACGGCCGTACCGCCGCTTTGCCGTGCCAATACGGGACTTACTCCGGTGGATTATTTCGGGCGTACATTGGTGGCCACTTTGCCGAAAAATGTCCGTGTCGGAGTCATCAACGTGGCCATTGGCGGTTGCCATATCGAGACGTTTATGAAAGACAGCATATCCGGTTATGTGGCTCATCGTGCACCGGACTGGATGAAAGCGCCGTTGAAGGCATACGCCAATAATCCGTATGAGCACCTTGTGGAAATAGCACGGTTGGCTCAAAAGGATGGCGTGATAAAAGGCATCTTGGTTCATCAGGGCGAATCCAATACCGGCGATAAGGCATGGCCGGAGAAGGTGAAGATGGTCTATGAAAGTCTGTTGAAAGACCTCGGACTCAAGGCGAAGGACGTACCTTTATTGGCGGGGGAAGTAGTGCATGCCGACCAAGGCGGTGTGTGCGCTTCGATGAATAATATCATCCGGACGCTTCCGCAAGTGATTCCGACAGCGGATGTGGTATCCTCTGCCGGATGTACGTGCGCTACGGATTCGTTGCATTTCGATGCGGCCGGCTACCGTGAGTTGGGACGGCGTTATGCCGAGAAAATGTTATTCCTTTTAGGGAAGAATAGCCGTTAAAAATTGGAACTATATGCAAATGAACAAACTTTTAGGAACTTGCCTGCTCTGTGCTTGGGCATGGGGACAGCAGGCGAACGCGCAAGAGAGCATCAAGGTAGGCGACACGACCCGTAACATGATTACATACGCTCCCGAAGGGCTGCCTTACAATCCGCCTTTAGTCATTTCACTGCACGGACTGAACCAGGATGCCAACTATCAGAAAGGGCAGGCAAATTGGGAGGCCGTGGCTGATACGGCCAAGTTCGTGGTGGTCTATCCCAATGGAGTCAACAAGGCTTGGGACATATCCGGCGATACGGATATAAAGTTTTTGGAGACGATTATCGACACGATGTACAATCGTTACCATATCGACCGTAACCGGGTGTACCTGTCCGGCTTTTCCATGGGCGGTATGATGACATATCATGCTATGGCACGGATGAGTGATAAGATTGCGGCCTTCGGTCCGGTGAGCGGTATTCCCGTAGACTACCGTAATCCTTCCGGCGGACGTGCCGTACCCGTCATCCATACGCATGGTACAGCCGATAATGTGGTATATTATAATGGAGATGCCAATCATCCGGATGGAGGGTACGGAAGTATACCGGATTACGTGAAAAAGTGGGCTGCTTTTGACGGTTGTAACATGACTCCGGAGGTCATTAAGCCTTATCCCTCCGATAAGCCGAACTCTGTGGCCGATTATACCCGATATACTGGTGGAAAAGACGGTGTGGAGGTCGTGCTCATTTCGATAGAGGGCAAAGGACATTGGCATTCCAACGACCCGGCCAGTGTCATGACGACGGAGGAAATATGGAATTTCTGCAAGCGTTATTCGTTGGGGGAGAAGTAAATCTCGCGACGGTAACATTAGAAGATAAAAAGGGTTGGGAATTTTTTCTGTATTTTAGGGCTAAAAACACTTATTTATATATCTTTGCAAGAGGTTAGGAAATATTGAAAAATCAAGTACGATGAAAAAGAATCTATTGGGAATATTGTTCTTGTTCTGGGTGTGTATGGCATGGGCCGGAGAACTGAAACTCTGGTACAGCAAGCCTGCTAAGGATTGGACGGAGGCTTTGCCCGTGGGTAATTCCAGATTGGGAGCTATGGTGTATGGCGGCACGGGACGCGAAGAATTGCAGTTGAACGAAGAGACGTTCTGGGCAGGTGGCCCTTACGACAATAATAACACGAACGCGCTGTACGTCTTGCCAGTGGTGCGGAATCTGATATTTCAGGGAAAGACACGCGAAGCCCAACGATTGGTTGATGCCAATTTCTTGGCACGCAAGGACGGTATGAGTTATCTGACTATGGGAAGTCTTTTCTTGGATTTCCCGGGACATGAAGAGGCTACGGACTTTTACCGCGATTTGAACATAGAGGATGCCACGGCTACCACCCGTTACAAGGTGGATGGCGTGACTTATACCCGCAGGGTGTTTGCCTCTTTCACGGACAGCGTGATTGTGGTGCGCCTGCAGGCCGACAAAGCCGGAGCTTTGGCTTTCACGGTGGGCTACGATGCTCCTTTGAAGCACGAAGTCAATGTCGAGGGTGACCTGCTTACCATCACTTGTGAGGGAAAAGACCAAGAAGGCGTAAAGGCTGCTTTGCGTGCCGAGTGCCGTGTGAAAGTGGTCAGTGACGGCCAGACGATCACCGAGGGAAAAAATTTGAAGGTGACTGGTGCCACGGAAGCCACGCTTTATCTGTCGGCTGCTACGAATTACGTGAACTATCACGATGTGAGCGGGGATGCGGCTGTCCGTGCCGACCGTTGTTTACAGCGTGCCGTCCAGATACCTTATAAAAAAGCTTTGGAAAACCATGTGGCTTATTACCGAAAGTTATTCGGGCGGGTGCAGTTGGACTTGGGTGAGACGGCAGCTGCGTCGAAAGAGACGACGTTGCGTATCCGGGACTTCTGTCAAGGAAACGACCCGTCGTTGGCTACCCTTTTGTTCCAATACGGCCGTTATTTGTTGATTTCCTCCTCACAGCCCGGTGGACAACCTGCCAATCTGCAAGGCATCTGGAATCGCAGTACGAATGCCCCTTGGGACAGCAAATATACCATCAATATCAATACCGAGATGAACTACTGGCTAGCCGAAGTGGCTAACTTGAGTGAGATGCACCAGCCTTTGTTCTCCATGTTGGAAGACTTGTCCGTGACAGGAGCGAAAACGGCGCGTGAAATGTATGGTTGCGGGGGCTGGGTGGCTCACCATAACACCGACCTTTGGCGTATCTGCGGCGTGGTGGATTTTGCGGCGGCTGGTATGTGGCCGAGCGGAGGTGCATGGTTGGCCCAGCATCTGTGGCAACACTACCTGTTCACTGCGGATAAAGATTTCCTGAAAGCCTATTATCCGGTATTGAAAGGTACGGCCCGTTTCTTTTTGGATTTCCTCGTCGAACATCCTTCCTACAAGTGGTGGGTGGTGGCTCCTTCAGTGTCGCCCGAGCACGGTCCGGTCACGGCAGGTTGCACCATGGACAACCAAATCGTGTTCGATGCCCTACGCAACACATTGCTGGCTTCTGAGATTGTGGGCGATGATGCCGCTTTTCGCGATTCTCTGGCGCAGATGCTCGACAAGCTGCCTCCCATGCAAGTCGGGCGGCACGGCCAGTTGCAAGAATGGCTTCAGGATGTGGATGACCCGAAGGATGAGCATCGCCATATTTCCCATCTTTACGGCCTTTATCCCAGTAATCAGGTTTCTCCGTTCTTGCACCCCGAACTTTTTCGGGCTGCCCGTACCACATTGGAACAGCGTGGAGACAAGGCTACCGGGTGGAGCATCGGTTGGAAAATCAACTTCTGGGCACGCATGTTGGACGGTAATCATGCCTATCGTTTGATAAGCAACATGCTTCAGTTGCTGCCCAGTGATGCCGTAGCGAATGAATATCCCGAAGGGCGCACCTATCCCAATATGTTCGATGCCCATCCACCTTTCCAAATCGACGGAAACTTCGGAGCGGCTGCCGGCATTGCCGAAATGCTGTTGCAAAGCCACGACGGGGCGGTGCATCTGTTACCGGCCTTGCCCGATGTGTGGAAAGAAGGCAGCGTGAAAGGTTTGCGGGCACGTGGAGGTTACGAAGTGGATATGGAGTGGGCGGATGGCCGTCTGTCTGAGGCTACCGTACGTTCCACCGTGGGCGGCACGCTTCGCCTGCGTTCCTATGTGCCTTTGAAGGGTAAGGGTTTGCGGAAGGCATCAGGCGCATGTCCTAACGAAATGTTGGCACCGGCCGACATCAAAGAACCCTTGTTCTCTTCCGAGTTGAAAGACCGTCCGCAAGTGTCCGTGCCCGAAGTGTATGAATATGATGTGCAGACCCGGCCCGGAAAAACTTATAAATTCCGTGCCGGATAAGGTACGGAATGGATGTTTGTTTGTAAAAGGTTTGTCTGTGCCGGATGAGTGTCCTGAGATTGATTTTTCATTCGCCTGAGATTGAAAAATCGTTCTCAGCCGAATGATAAATCAATCTCAGGAGAATGAAATGCAGTTTGGCGAACTTTTTCAAATGCTTGGCTATGAGGAACTTATTTTTTTATGAGGCGAAACCTTTATGTACTTTTATATTCATATAATAAAGTGTAGGGATGAAAAAAGCAATATGGATAGGGTGGTGTTGGCTTTGTGGGGTCGTTTGGGGAGTGCAGGCCATGAATACGGATGGCCGGGAGGTGGTGAATCTGAACCGTGAATGGACATACCAACGGGGCGACCATCCGGGGGCGGAACGGACTGATTATGACGATTCGGCATGGGAGCATATCGGACTGCCTCATTCGTTCAGCATACCTTATTTCATGTGGAAGGATTTCTATACCGGTTACGGTTGGTATCGTAGGACCGTGGTGTTGGATAAGAGAGACTTGAGACGAGAGATCTTTTTAGAGTTCGATGGCGTATTCCAAGTGGCGGAAGTCTATATGAACGGTCGTTTGGCCGGCACGCACGAAGGAGGTTACACCGGTTTCAATGTACGCCTCACGCCCTACGTGAAAGAGGGAAAGAACAACATTGCCGTAAGGGTAAACAATCTGTGGCGGGGCGACGTGGCTCCGCGCGGCGGCGAACATGTGTTCAGTGGAGGCATCTACCGCAACGTGCGTTTGGTGAAGAAGCCCTCCGTGCATATTGATTGGTATGGTACGTTTGTGACGACACCTACCTTGGCCGCGCATAAGGGACGTTCGTCATCGGTACGTGTACAGACCGATGTGCGCAATATGGCGGACGAGGGAGGACCATACGAATTGAGAGTACAGGTATTGGATGAGAACCGGCGCGTCGTGGCTGAACGAAAGGCCCTCCGGCGCGTGGAAGCGCAAAGTCTGGCGCACTTCGACCTGACGACCGATGAAATAGAGGGCGTGGCTTTGTGGCATCCGTCGCATCCTCATCTGTATTCGGTGGTGTGTAGCCTGTACAAAGGGCGTAAATTGGTGGATAGTGAAGAAGTGACGTTCGGTTTCCGTTGGTTTGAGTGGACGGCCGACAAAGGTTTCTTCTTGAACGGGAAGCATTTCTTTTTCCGGGGGGCGAATGTACATCAGGATCATGCTGGATGGGGAGACGCTGTCACTGAGGAAGCCATGCGCCGCGACGTACGGATGATGAAGGAAGTCGGTTTTGACATGATTCGCGGTAGCCATTATCCCCATGCTCCGGCTTTCTCGGACGCTTGTGACCGTGAGGGCATGCTCTTTTGGTCTGAAGTCTCGTTTTGGGGTACGGCCGGTCCGAAAGTGGATGGCGGTTGGACGGCCAGTGCTTATCCCGTGAAGGAACAAGACATCGAGGGATTTGAGCGGAATGTGCTCAGGCAGTTGGAAGAGATGATACGCATTCACCGCAATCACCCTTCTGTGTTCGTATGGAGCATGTGTAACGAACCTTTCTTTACCGACGGGAAGACCATTCCGGGAGTTAAGTCGCTCTTGAAAAAGATGGTAGACACTGCGCATCGGCTTGACCCTACGCGCAAGGCCGCCGTGGGAGGGGCCCAACGGCCGTTGGGAAAAGACCGTATAGACGGGATTGGGGATGTGGCCGGATATAATGGTGACGGAGCGAACATCGCAGACTTCCAACAGCCCGGCATTCCCAGCGTGGTGACGGAGTACGGTAGTACGACCGCCGGGCGGCCCGGTAAATATATGGCCGGTTGGGGCGATTTGGGCCGGGACGAAGGTTGGAAAGGCCGTGAGTGGAGAAGCGGACAGGCGATTTGGTGCGGGTTCGACCATGGTAGTATTTTCGGAGAAAACATGGCGCGGATGGGTATCGTGGATTATTTTCGCCTTCCCAAGCGTGCATGGTATTGGTATCGCAATGAATATGGACATGAGGCGCCTCCTGCGTGGCCGCAAGAAGGAGTACCCGCACGTCTCCGTCTGGAAGCTTCGAAAACAACAGGCATTTTGGCCGATGGTACGGATGATGTGCAATTAGTGGTTACGGTGTTGGACCGAGACGGGCGTGAGTTAAGTAATAGTCCGGATGTCACACTTTCCGTGCTTTCGGGGCCGGGAGAGTTCCCGACGGGGCGTTCCATCACTTTTTCTGCCGATAGCGACATACGGATTGCAGACGGTAAGGCAGCCATGGCCTTGCGGGCCTATTATGCCGGACATACGGTAGTGGAGGCATCCTTGTCCGGATTGGAATCCGGGCGTGTGCAACTGGAATTTACAGGTGCGCCGGAGTATGAAGAAGGCAAGTCCGTCCAGGTTCTTTCGCGCCCGTATGTACGCTTTGCTACCCATCGTGTGAAGCCTGAACTACAGACTTACGGCCCGAATAGTCCTACTTTTGCCAGTACTTCGGCCGAAGGGTATTCTCCGGGTAGGGCTACCGATGGAAATAATTCCACTTATTGGAAACCGAAAGAAAGCGATGCGGCTCCTTATTTGACATTAGACGTAGAGCGTACGTTGGATTTGTATGGCGTGAGCGTCCTTTTTGCAGAGCATTATGTCGGGACGTTCAAAGTGGAGTTGTCGGCAGATCAAGTGAATTGGGAAATCATGCCGTCGGTCGGGGAATGGGAAGATGCTTGGTGGAAATCGGCTTGGAAAAGACCGGTGAAGGCTCGTTTTATCCGTTTTTCTTTTCCAGACGGTCCGCAAAGAAAATGTCCGGCTTTAGCTGAAGTGGAAGTGCAAGGAATATTACCGACTTTTTGAAATATTTCCGAAAAAGTCGTATATTCGTGCGTGAAAAGCTATATTCTTATAAATTAACGCTGTAAAATCCAATATTAATAGGAAGTATATATGAATGTATTAAGATCATTATGTTCGGCATCGCTGTTGCTTGTATGGGTCTCGGCGAATGCCCGGATTCCGGTGAAAGTGGAGACTTTCCCGTTGAACGACGTTAGATTGACGCAAAGTCCGTTCAAGCATGCGGAGGATTTGGACGTCCGTTATTTACTCGGGTTGGATCCCGACCGTCTTTTGGCGCCTTATTTGAAAGGTGCAGGATTAGAACCGAAGGCTGATAATTATACCAACTGGGAAAATACGGGTCTGGACGGTCATATCGGGGGACATTACGTTTCGGCGCTTTCCTATATGTATGCCGCCACCGGAGACGAAGAAATCAAACAGAGGTTGGACTACATGTTGTCCGAATTGAAACGTGCCCAAGACGCTGCCGGTGACGGTTACTTGTGTGGCGCACCGAACGGACGTAAAATATGGGAAGCTGTGTCTAAAGGGGACATCCAAGCTTCCTCTTTCGGACTGAATGGAGGATGGGTACCGTTGTACAATATCCATAAGACTTATGCCGGTTTGCGGGATGCTTACCTTTTGGCGGGAAGTAAGGAGGCGCGTGACATGTTGGTAAAGTTGACCGACTGGATGATGAATATGACGAAAGACTTGAGCGACGAACAGATACAGGACATGTTGCGCAGCGAGCACGGGGGATTGAACGAAGTGTTTGCCGATGTGGCCGACCTGACGGGAAAGGACAGCTATTTGCAACTGGCCCACCGTTTTTCACACCGTGAGATTCTCGACCCTTTGTTGAAGCACGAAGACCGACTGACAGGCAAACATGCCAATACTCAAATCCCGAAAGTCATCGGCTATAAGCGCATAGCGGATTTGGAAGGAGACCGGGCTTGGGATGATGCGGCACGTTTCTTTTGGGAAACGGTGGTGGAGCGGCGCAGCATCTCTATCGGTGGAAACAGTGTGCGTGAGCATTTTCATCCTTCGGAGGATTTCTCCAGTATGCTGACGAGCGAACAGGGGCCGGAGACCTGTAATACTTATAATATGCTGCGGCTGACCAAAATGTTGTACCAGACCAGCGCGGACGTACATTATATGGACTATTACGAACGGGCGTTGTACAATCACATTTTGTCTACCATAAATCCGGTGCAGGGAGGTTTCGTATATTTTACGCCGATGCGTTCGGGGCATTATCGGGTATATTCCCAACCGCAGACGAGTTTCTGGTGCTGTGTGGGCTCCGGAATGGAAAACCATGCCAAATACGGAGAGATGATTTACGGTCACAGCGAGGATGAACTGTATGTCAACCTGTTTATTCCTTCGGTGTTGCAGTGGGGGAAGGTACGCGTGGAGCAATTCACGGGTTTCCCTTATGAAGAGGCTACCACCCTTCGCCTGTCGTGCGGCAGGGCGAAAGAGTTCACGGTGAAGTTCCGTGTGCCGGAGTGGACGGACGTTTCCCAGATGGAACTGACGGTGAACGGGACGGCTCAACCCGTGTCGGTATCCGACGGTTATGTGACGGTAAGCCGCAAATGGGCCGATGGAGACGAAGTGCGGCTGACGTTGCCGATGTCTTTGCGTGTGGCCGCTCTGCCCGATGGTTCGGATAACTATTCTTTTATGTACGGCCCAATAGTGTTGGCTTCGCGCATGGGGAAACAGGAGCAGGTAGGTCTGTTTGCTGATGATAGCCGTGGAGGACATGTGGCTTCCGGTCCGCAGTGGCCTTTGCAGGATATGCCGGTCATTGTAGGTGACAAAGACGACCTTTTATCCCATATCGAGAAGGTGGAAGGAAAGCCGTTGGAGTTCAAACTTCGTGGGGTGTATCCCGAACGTTATGAAGGAATGACGTTAGAGCCGTTCAATTGCCTGTATGAATGCCGTTACATGGTGTATTGGCCGGTGATTTCTCCCGATAAGCTGAAAGCCCAGCAGGAGGCTTTGGCTCGTTCGGAACGGGAGAAGAACGAACTGGAGGCTGCTACTGCGGATAAGGTTATCTGTGGGGAACAGCAGCCGGAGAGCGATCATTTCATCAGGTCGGAGCAGTCACGTAACGGAAGCCACAACGACCGCCATTGGCGTGACGCTACCGGAAAGGGTTGGTTCTCGTACCGCATGAAAACGAATGGACGTGATGTGTCCCGTTTGCGTGTGGAGTACGAGGGGGGTATGGCTGATACGGACGCTTTGGTTATGGTAGAAGAACGTACGGTCGGTATGCTAAGTCCGGTGGATGGACGAGGGATGAAAACGGCGTATTTCGATTTGCCGGACGAGATGGACGGGAAGGACGTTCTGACCGTCAAAATCACTCCTTCGGAGAAGAAAGCCACTCCTCGCGTGTATGAGGTAAGGCTGATGACGGCAAAGAAGTAGACGTGGCAGGACACGACTTTTCAGCGGAAACGCGATAAATAAAAAACAGCAGGCGGGTGTGACCGTCTGCTGTTTTTTTGTGAGCCGGGTAACATCCGGCTTAGGGTTTCCTGCAAAAACAATCCTTTTTCTCTTAAACAATCCTACCACCTAAGAACCAATCATTAACCTAATTTCCAATTATGAAACTCCTGAATATCCTGATACCTTCACACAAAGCTACCTGAAAAACCAACATTAACCTAATCATTATATTATGAAACCTATTTCCACTTTTATGATTGTCTCTATGGCAAAGTTAGGATATTCTTTCTTTTTTCGTTTTTGAATATGTAGCGGATATTTTATATTATGAAACCTTACGGCATTTTTTTTTGCAAATGAAACATGAGCAAACAAATGTGTTACACGACGTAAAATCGAGTAGGCATAGAAGGTGTATCTTTGAATCATTAAAAACAGGCTACGATAAGCGATATGGTTTTAACATTATAGTGCAATGGATATTTTAGTTGAAAAAAATGGCCGATATGAGCCGAAGCCTATTGTTTTAGACAGAAGAACAGAAGGACAGAAGAAAGTTACGACAACAAAATTTGTTCTTTTGCTCTTTTGTCTAAAAAAAGTGAGTCCGGTGCTTTTGTTCCTCGCCGGTTTGGTAGGAGGCGGCGAAGGATGGGCGGCGGTCAGGCTGCCTAAATTGGTAGGCGACCGGATGGTGCTTCAACGGGAAACCGAGTTGAAAATTTGGGGGTGGGCGGATCCTGGTGAGAAAGTCACGGTGCGTTTCCGAGATACACCTTATTATACAGAAGCCGACGGGACGGGGAAATGGCACGTCATGTTGCCTCCGCAACAGCCCGGAGGACCGTTTCTGATGGAAGTGAATGAAAAGGTGATACGCGACGTACTCGTGGGAGATGTCTATCTCTGCGGAGGGCAGTCGAATCAGGAGACACCTATCGAACGTCTGGTGGAGAAGTTTCCGGAGATACCGGTGTCGAATAATCATATGATACGTCACTATAAAGTGCCTTCGCAGGATGTGACGGATGGTGTAAGGGAAGAAATTGCCGGAGATGCCGTGTGGCATTCGGCTACTGCATCCGAAGTCATGAACTGGACTTCACTGGCTTATTTTTTCGCCACGGAAGTGTGGAACCGCTACCATGTGCCCGTGGGCATGTTGGTGGCAAGCAAGGGAGGTACGGATATCGAGTCGTGGATCAGTCAGGAGCGTCTGAAAGATTTTCCGCGTCTCTTGGTGGACGAAGAGGCTGTGCGCAAAGTGAAGGAATCCCGTCAGGATAAAGGTTCCGGCAGATGGAATCAAAAAGATTTCGATGATTCGGATTGGGCTGAGACGGAAGTGCCGGGTACGTGGGATGAGCGCGGTATCCGGACGAAAGGTTCCGTATGGTACCGCAAGACTTTCGATTTGCCTTCTTCCATGGTGGGGCGGCACGCACGGATTTATATGGGACGTATGGCCGACGGTGATTCTGTGTTCGTGAATGGGCGTTTGGTGGGCACCACCTCATATTTCGGTCCTCCACGCAAATATGACATCCCGGCCGGTGTGTTGGTGCAGGGCAAGAATAACGTGACGCTGAAACTTACGGCGATGAACGGCCATGGGGAAATCGTGCCGGACAAGCCCTACGTGATAAGAGGAGATGAGGACTCCGTGTCGCTCTGCGGTACTTGGAAGTATAAAACAGGCTTCGACCGGACCGGTGTGGAAGAATACGTTGAACGTCTTCGGCAGCAAAAAATGGTGGGCTCAGGACTGTATAACGGTATGATTTATCCCATCCGGGACTGGAAAGTGCGGGGAGCCATTTGGTACCAAGGCGAGAACAATGCCGGACGGGCAGGGGAATACGCGCCGTTGCTGAAATCCCTGATAGCGGATTGGCGCGAATCATGGCAGATGCCGGACATGCCTTTTCTCTTGGTGCAGTTGCCCAATTATATGAAGAAGTACGACCGTCCTACGGATAGCGGTTGGGCGCGTTTGCGGGAGGCGCAATTACAAGCGGCTTCGGAAGTTTCCCATACGGCTTTGGCCGTAACCTACGATGTGGGTGAATGGAACGACATTCATCCGTTGGATAAGAAAAGTGTGGCGCAACGGTTGTTTCTCGGGGCGCGCAAATTGATTTACGGGGAGAAAGTGGTCTGTTCCGGTCCTATATATAAAGGTATGGAGGTGGATGGCGACCGTGTCGTAATCTCTTTTACTGAGGTGGGGCGCGGACTGGCAAGCCGTGGAGGCGGCTTGAAACACTTTGCTGTGGCCGGCGAAGACCGGAAGTTCGTGTGGGCGGATGCTGTGATTAAAGGAAACAAGGTCGTAGTGAGCAATAAGGATGTGAAACACCCTGTAGCCGTGCGGTATGCGTGGAGTGACAATCCCTCGGATGCCAATTTGTGCAATAAAGACGGGTTGTTGGCTGCACCTTTCCGTACGGATAATTGGTAATGTAGAATCATTTAAATAGATTTGTATATGAGAAAAATGTTCTTGAAGTGCAAACGGGCATGGCTTTCGGCTATGGCGTTTGTGGTAATGTTCGTGGTAAGTATGGAGGTGTTGGCCGATGTCCCGTTGAGACGTCCCATATCGCCGGAGCGTCCCATGTTGCTTGTGCATATTGACACGTGGAACTATCCGGATCCTGAGCGCATCATTGAAATGGTGCCCGAAGACATCCTTCCGTACGTGGTGTTCAACATTTCATTGTCGGCTTCCGACAATGTGTGTGCGGATGGTTATGCCGTGGCAGGCTCTTGGCTGAAGGCTTGTGCACAAAAGCGTGCGTGGGCTATCGTGCAATGTGCCAGCGGTGGTCACAGCCGTTTTTCCGATCATGACCTTTCGGTGTATGAGGATTATTTCCGCAAATATCCGAACTTCCTCGGTTGGAACTTTGCAGAGCAGTTCTGGGGATTCGGCGAGGAGGGTACGCCTTCCTTTTTGGAGCGCCTTTCGTTGTTCGGCGACATTTTGAAGATATGCCACCGTTATGGAGGTTATCTTGTGGTAAGCTTTACCCAGGCATATTATTCGGCCGACATGATGCCCATAGCTTATATGAAGCGAAACCCTGAAGTGAACCGCCTGTTGACGGAACATCCCGAGCACTTCATCTGTTGCGAGAAGTACACGATGCAGAATGGTTTCTTCGACATCGAGAGTAATTGCCTCGGGGCTTATCTGGGTGGCTATGCCGGGAATTATGGCATCCGCTTCGATGATTGCGGATGGTCGCCGAGCGACGGGAATGATGCCACGGAAAACGACGGCGATGTCTATCCTTTCGTGAAAGCAGCCGGTGCGGTTCCTATCATGGAACACGTTATGCTGACGGGGCAGACGGTGATAGACGGACCGGAATTGATATGGACGGATGTGTCGCGTGAAGTCGGTACTTCTGTGACTCCCGACGGATACACTCGCCGTAATTGGGATTGGTTTCCGCAATATGTCAACATTCAGATGGATGAATTCCGTAAGGTGTTGGATGGAACGGTGCGTATCCTCAGCCGTGAAGAGGTTATCGACCGTACCAAGATTTGTTTGCAGAATGATATAAACGACGGGACTTTTGACAGCTATTTGACACCGGCCACTTTGTTTGACGGGCTTTACCGTCCGGATTGCGACCGTGACCGTGCAGATGGAGTTTATAATAATTCGTGGTTGGAAAACAAATGGTGGATGAAGGTTTCCGGACGCTATCCTACGATTCCGCAAGTTTATGATTTGCTGGATGATACGGCTAAAAAACTTCAGGTCGTGAAAGTTTCGGAATACAATACCCGTTGGCCGAATGAGGCTGCCAAAGTAGCTGAACTCAATGAGTTGTTCCCGCAGGAATACACAGGTGATATTTATGCCGCCCATGCCGAGAACACATGGATGACGTACAATCCGTACCAATATGAAGACAAAATAACCAATGGTGTGCGTACGCGTTATACTTCTGCGCGCCGTGCTTCCGGGGTCATACCTTTCTTATATAATACGGCGGACAGTATTTCGTTGGACTTTTCTCCGTATGCCATGGCTGTAATGAAGGAATATCCGGACAGCGTGATGCTTTATATGAGCAATTATCGTTTGTCCGATGACAACAACCTGACAGAAGCTGAAAACGTTGAAGACACGGTGCGCATCTACGGTATCGTGGAAGAACCTGTGGTGACTTGGTTCGACCGTGCAGCCCATCGGGCCAGCGAAATAAAACAGATATGGAAGGATGGGGTGCTGACCTTGGTGGTGGCTCACAACGGGCCGGTGGAAATCACGGTTAAAGGCAAAGGTGAAGCCACCGACCGCCAGACGGAGTGGACGAAGGCTCGGATAGAAGTACCTGAGATTCCTTCCGTTTACACCGGGACTTTGCAATATGAAGCTGAGTTTTTTGACTACAAGGATATCGGGGCATGCCGTACTAACGGTTATTATAACGGCCGTCCTGGTTACCAAGGTCAGGGATACGTGGAGATGGGAACAAGCCGTTCGGCCTCCATTCGTGATACCGTGACTGTGCTGCGGAAGGGAACCTATGCCATCACTGTCCGTTACCTGCTGCCGAGCGGCAGCTTGCGCTTGCAGATGAACGTGAACGGCAAACGGCAGTTCCTGAATTTGCGTTCTACGGGTGATGCTTGGGCCGAAACGTCCGTAGAGACGGAATTGAATGCCGGGACAAACGAAGTGGAATTGAAATTTGCGACGGCAGCTGCGAACGTGCTGATAGACTGCATTAAAATAGACCGTGGCAATGCCTACGTCTATGACTTTGAAGATGACGAGGCCGGCACTTCGGCTACGGAGCCTGCTGCGTCCATGTTGACTCTGGCAGGAGGTGAAGCCGGTGTGGTGACTCAGGAAGGAAACCAAGCTCTGCATGCTTATGCCGCCGGTTCTGACGGAATGGGGCAGGCTATATTGGACTTGTTCCCTCGTGATGCGGTGGATTACAGCGTGTCTTGGCATCAGTTGGAAGGCGATGCGGGCATGTTGCTTCGCGGTGGTTACTTGTTCCGTACGCAAGGAGACAAGGTTTCTGTAGCTATGATGGAAAAAGACGAGAATGGTATTCTGAAACTCGGAAGGACGTTGGGTGAAGGTGATAAGGCCGATGGAATGGCCTATTTCCGTGCAACTCTGCATGGTACAAAATTGTACTTTGACGGTTCTACGGACGGCAAACAGTGGCAGAATATGATTTCTGTCGAAGATGCCACTTTCGCATCCGGTGAAACGCGCCTTTGTTGGGAAGCATCTATGACGGTGGACGATATAAGGTTTTATAATACCGGGCTTATGGTGTCCCAGACCGATATGGAAGACATCAACATGACTTATGGGGGGACAAATGCGGTCATCCGCAGTTTGGATATCAGCGGAACGGATTTGTTGGAGGACGTGAGCCTCTCCATGGCAGGCCGGGCTTTTGAACTTTCACTCGATTCCTTGGGTGAATATACCGATGCATTGGTCATTGGGGCTGAACGTTTGGCAGACGTGAACGGTACGGTGCGCGTATTCGTCCGTTTGAAGCCGGAGATGGCTGTCGATGACTATGAGGATGCGATTACCATCGCTACATCTTATTTGGATGTACGTACGGTGAACCTGAAAGGAAGTGTGACACCGGGAACGTATTCCACTTTCTATGATTTCGAGGACGATGCTGTCTCTTCCGGAGCTTCCAACCCGCCGGCCGAAGGGATTACCCGTGGCACTGGTAACCTTTGTACTGCGGGCGTGTCGAAATATACGGATACAGAAAGCCGGGCAAGCAAGATGTTGCGGGCGTATTCCGCACCGAGTGCCAACGGTACAGGTGTCTTGAATTTGGATAAGTTTACGCGAAAGAGCACGGATTACAGTGTGATGTGGCGTCAAATCTTGACTTCATCAGGCGATTACAAGAACGGGGTTATTCTCCGTGGTGATACGCTCACGATAGGGAACGCCAGTCAAGGTTATACTCCGGGTATCATGGCTGGTTATTATATGAATGTGTATAATCACGGTACGGTTACCGATTTCCGCATTTACAAGTCCACGGCTTCCAAACAATTAAACATGTTCAACAGCGCGAGCGTATCTTTACAGGCTATTTCGGGGAAAAGCATCTGGTATCGGGCTTCTGTTTCGGGAGCTTCCAAGGTTACCTTGAAAATAGAGTACTCCACCGATGGAGAGAATTGGAAACTCGGAACTTCTACCACCGACGAAGGGGGAGAATTTCTGCAAGGAGCCACGCAGTTCGTATGGGGCTTGGCTGCTTCTACGAATAATTTCCTCATCGACGACATTGCTTTCGAGGGAATCACGTACGATGAGGGAGTGGCCGATGGGATCCTGTCAGTGGATAGCCCGGCTACTGTGAAATATGAAGAGTATTTCGACGTGGCCGGACGCAGAATTCGTCCAGGCGACGTGTCGAAGGGTGTCATCATCCGTCGCAGCCACTTGACAGACGGAACGGTGAAAGTAGAGAAAATACTGAAAAAATAAATCCGACGGGAAAGGGAAGGGACGACTGTGGATGTCGTTCTGTCTCTTTCCCTTAAACGAAAAAACAAAATAGAAGAAATGGAAAAAATGAAGATGATTTTTAAAAGTGGGGGAGTGGCTACCTGCTTGTTTGCAGCGGCTTTCTCTTCCGTCACGTGCGGACTGACGGCGGCGGAGCAGCCGCAACAGGCGGAGTACGTGTTCCATGGTGCCGGAAATCCTTATCTCCCCTTGTGGGAACACTTGCCGGACGGCGAGCCGCGTGTGTTTGAAGATCCGGACAACCCCGGGAAATACCGTGCTTACATCATCGGTTCCCACGATTTGCGGATGACGAGCTATTGCGGGCCTGATATCCGGATGTGGTCGGCACCCGTAGAGGATTTGTCGAGTTGGCGCGATGAAGGCCCTATCTTCACTTATCCCATCGAAGGACAGTGGGACGTGATGTATGCGCCCGATTTGGTGGAAGTACGCCGCCGGGACGGGACGAAAGAATATTATTTGTATCCGCATAGCCGTGGGAGGAACCGTGAAGCGATGGTAGCCAAAGGGAGTCGTCCCGACGGGCCTTTTACGCCCGTGAATCTGAATGCCGATGGCACGAAAACCCTGCCGGGCAGCATCTTGGGTTTCGACCCCTCGATTTATGTGGAGCAGATTACCGACAAGAACGATCCAGATTACGATATTGGTTTCAGGGCGTACGGTTACTGGGGTTTCCAGCGTTCGTCTGCGGCCCAACTCGATCCTAATACGATGTATTCCGTCCGTCCGGGCACGGAACTGATACCGTATTTCATGCCGGCCGGGACACCGCAGGGGGGCATCCGTGATCCGGAAGGTACTGAGTATCCGTGCCTCTTTGAAGGACAGGATCCCAAAGCGTTCAACTTCTTCGAGGCTTCTTCCATCCGCAAGGTGGGGAACAAGTATGTGACGATTTACAGCGGTTATTCAGGCCCGGATTATGGATTGGGAAACTCTAATTCTACTTTGCGTTATGCTTACGCCGATACCCCGTTAGGGCCTTGGAAAAGCGGCGGAGTGCTGGTCGATTCGCGTGCTCCGGTATTGAACCAAGACGGTTCAGGCTTACAGACCACCAACGCCGGGCATAATACCCACGGGAGTATCGAACAAATCAACGGACAGTGGTACGTGTTCTATCACCGTCCGCCGCGCGGATTCGGTTTTGCGCGTCAGGCCATGGTTGCCCCGATTCAGGTGGAGTGGGATGAGAAGCCGGTGGCCAAAGGGGGCAAAGTCTCCATCCGGGCTTACGACCCCTATGCCAAGAACCGCATTTGGACAGCCAAGGACAAGCAGGGCAATGAGTACAAAGGGGCAGAAGTCACGTCGGAAGGTTTCCACATCTTCGGGCTTGATCCTTACCAATACTATTCCGCCGGTATCGCCTGCTACCTGTCGGACATACGGCTTCAGCAAGATGCTTGGGACATTTGGGACAACCATGCTCCGATTACTGGTGTGAAAAACGGGAATATCATCGGATATAAATATTTTGGTTTCGGAGGTTTGAAAAAGGACCAATTAGGTCTGAAAGCTTTCGAGGGTACGAAAAAAGGCAATCAGACCGCTTTCAATCTTTTCCTGACCCCGAAAACATCCAAGGCTTTCAAGGTAAACGTGTGGATGGATGGGCCTTGGGACAACGCTACGTGGAAAGGCAAGAAGATTGGAGAAATCCAAGTGCCTGCCGGTTCGGAACAAGCTGTCACACAGTTTACGGTGGATGTGTCGGCTCATGTGGACGGATTGAGCCGGAAGCATGCTATCTATTTGGTGGCCGAGGGCGATGCCGGAGAGGAGCTTTTCGACCTGACCGGTTTGGGATTCAGTTCGGTCGGGAAGAAGATAGCCCGTCCCGTCGTGCCTTCCGTCAGCATATCGGTGGATGGGAAAGCCATTGAATTGCCGAATACTCCGGTACGTTCTACCAATGCCAACGGTATAACCGATTATAAGACGTATGAGGTCGTATATGTGCTTCCTTCCGAGATTTCCCGCTTGCCCAAGGTGTCGGCATCTTCCGATAATAAAGACGTGAAAGTAGAAGTCAAGCAAGCACGTCCGGATGCTGAGACTGCCGTGGTAACGTTCGACTATCAGGGGATGGTCAAGACCTATAACGTGGTGTTTTCCCGTTCTTTTGTGGTGATGGGGAATAAATAAGCTGTTCGTTTCCGGATACCGTTTCCGGTTTCTTAAGTGCAAAAATAACGGGTGCGTTAGCGGCGCACCCGTTATTTTTGTATTCGTATTTCTTTTTTTATTGTTCGGAGAACTTCTTGTCGGTTTTCACGCTTCCGTCGCTGTAATATGTCTTACGGATATACATTCCTGCGGCAGGTCGTTCTGTAAGGCGCATACCGTTGGGGAGGTAATATTCGTAGCGCAGGGGAGTGCTGTCTTCCATTTCGGTATTCGTGATGGCGTCGGGACCTTTCCCGTCAAACTGCCACGTGTCGAATTTCACCTCGCCTCGTGTTTCCGTGAAAAGGAAATGCACGTCATGTGAACCGGTAATCGATGTGGGACAGTCGATGGATACTTCTGCGGCTTCCGGTGTGGAGAAGTCGAGAGAGGCCACGGGGTCGGCTTCTATGTCGTCCAGGTGGATTTCCAACGTGCCTTCCCCTTGCAGGTTTGCCGTGAACTTTTCGATGCCGTCCGTACCGAATACTACGCCTTTTACCATGGTCCAACCTCCCGATTGCGGGATACAGATACGGGTATTGCCTGTTTCCCCGTAGCTTTCGGCACTCACTCCGGATGCTGTGCACAAGTTTTCCGCTTGTTGGAGGACGAACGGGTCTACACGTTTGGCCGTGAGTTGCAATACGCCGGTCGGAGAGGCCGTAATGGCATTGATACGTTGCGAACGTTCCACTACGGTACATTTATTCATGGCTATGCTGCGATACCCCCCGTTGATAGCCATTTGTTGTTCCAACCCTTGCGTATGGTAAAGAAGGTAATAAGCATTACCGAATTTTTGGAGATGCGAATGATTGTTGCCGTACGGGTAGCCGAACGTGCCGGGGTTGGCTAAATATTCGCCTTTATATGTCCAACTGTCGGGGTCGAGCGGCGTATCACTGACCATGTAACATATACTGCATGCCGAAGGAGCTTCAGAGATACCGCCGTATGAAGGCCAGTTCGTACGTTCACGCCAACTGGTGCAATAGGAATAGACCAGTTTTCCGCCCATTACGTTCAGTTCGTTGGCTTCGAAATGATAAGGTGCAGGAATCGGCATGATGTCACTGTCGAGCGAAATCATATCCTTACCGAGGCGTACGATACGGGCATTGCCCGGCATGAGTTCCGTTCCTTCCGCGTTCGGGTTTCCGCCGCCGAAGGCCAACCAGCCCGTACCGTCGTTGTCGATGACGACACCCGGGTCGAAAGGTGTACTGCAAAGGCCGAGTCCGGGTGTACTGCCGGAAATGAGGTTTTTGCCGAGCGGGTCGGTCCACGGCCCCAGAGGAGAAGTGGAGGTAATGACGCCTACGCCTCCTCCGCTATTGGAGAAATATAGATAGAAATGGGTTTTCCCGTCGGCTTCTTCACGGGAGACGATAGAAGGGGCCCACGAAGCGTTCATCCATTGTCCGCAGACGGCCGTCATATCTATGGTGCCGTGGTAAGTCCAGTTGACCAAATCCTCCGTAGACATCATGACCAAGGAACGGATCTTTCCGTAAGTGTTGGAGGTCAGGCCTCCAGTCGCGTCGAATTCCTGCTGATCGTTCGTTCCGTACACATAGAGGCGCCCTTCATATTCGACGGATGTCGGGTCGGCACAGAAACGGTACGGATTGAGCGGGTTCACCTCGATTGTTTTCTTGTAGGCTTCCATGACGGTGGGTTCACTCGGTTCGGGTGTCTCTGCTTCCGTCCGGATAAATTGCAGGGTATAGAAAGCGTTTCCGAGTAGGTCGATTTCCGGTGAGGCCGTTCCCGCATATTGCGTACTAACGTCTTGCACGAAGCGATTGCGTGTGGCGTTCGTCAGAGCGGCGTATACCTGCCGGCTTTCAAACGGGAGATTTGCTTTCAACTTTACAGGTTCGGAAGAACGGTTGAGGACGAACAGACTGAGGGTGTCGCCGTTCTCACTGACGTATGCCGAACCGTTGACCGGAGTTTTTCCTTTGTCGGAGAATGAGGATTTGATGCGCGTCATTCCGGTTGCATATCGGGCATAGTGCCCCAACACGTAGGCGAAAGTACTTAACTCCGAAGCGTTACCGCCTCCTTTCCCGTCGCCGAACATGTGGTTTATCATATTGTAGTAAACGTAGGCACTGAAGCCGGCCCGCATGCAACTGTCTATTTGTTCTTGGAAATCGCAGGCACTTTCCCACGTACCTACCTTGTCTTCATCGAATATATATTCAGTCATCCACATGGGGCGCTTCGTCAGGCTGCGCACGTAGTCCACGTAGGTCATGTCGTTTACGCCGTAGATATGGTTGCCCCAGATGTCGATGCTGTTGCGCATGGCAGCCGATTTTACTAATTCCCGGTTGTATTTATGGCTGTCCCATCCGAAGCATTCCGGTGCCATGACCTTGCATTCCGGTGATAGGTGTTGGCGTAAGGCTGTCACCATGCGAGTCATTTCGTCGACGGTGTAGAGGCAGCCTTCGTATCCTTCCGGGTCGTAGTCGCTTTCGTTTTGGACGGACAAGATGTCTATGGCCGCCCCTTGGTCTTCCATGAACTGTCGGTAACGTTCCAACCATTTGGCGTATGATTCGATACTGTCTGTATTGATATGTCCGTGGTTGGAGGACTCGCCCCACGTTTGTTCGGCTCCCACTTTGAAGCGGTAGGGTGGTGTCCACGGGCTGGCGAAGACTGTGGCACCGTGTGCCTTGGCCCATTTGACGGCGTTCACGTAACTCTTCCAGTTACTTTCGTCGGGGTTGATACGGATACGCATGATGTTATAGCCCATTCCGTCCGGTCCCCACAACAAGTCCACTTGTTCTTGGGTATAGACGTCAGCCCATTGTCCGTTCATTCCGCAGCCTCCGAATCCGTCTATTTTTTGGAATTTCGTTTCGGGGTCGAGGCTTACGCTGGCCGTGCGCTGTGCGCAGAGCGGTATGCATCCCGTGAGGGCCGTTACATACAAGAGGGTAATCATTCTTTTCATGTGTCTTTTGTTTTAAAGTTTACAGGATTAAATCCATGGTTCGTTCGTTTTTCATGATGATAAGCAAAGTTACAGATTTTCAGCCTGTTGCATTTTCGCCCCGATAGCAAATACTTTCGCGCAAGTAGCATCCTTTTCTTTGGTGTAACGTATATTTTTGCGCATGTAACATGGAGCTTTAAAAAGCTTTTTCAGGGCAAATATTGGTAACATGCGATAAAGCCCCTTGCTTGGGATTTTCCTAACTTTGCTGCGAGAATCATGAAAAACTTGAAAACGTATGATGAAGAAGAGATTATGGAGCCGGTGGATACTGGCGTTAGCGGTGGTTTGGCCATGCATGGCCGCAGCCCACGACCGTGTGAGGGAAAAAGAGAATTTTGATTTCGATTGGAAGTTCATCCTGAATGCCGACGACCGGGCAAATGCCGGCATGCAAGTGTCGGAAGCCGGATGGCAGGACGTACAGTTACCGCACGACTGGAGCATTTCGCAGAATTTCGATCCGAAGTTGAGCGGAAGCAACGGGCATTTGCCCGGTGGCATCGGTTGGTACCGGAAGACGTTCCGGGTGGACAAAAAGGACAAAGGAAGGCGTATCGCCGTGTTGTTCGACGGCATATACAGCCGCAGCGACGTGTATGTGAACGGGCAGCATTTGGGATTCCGCCCCTACGGTTTCTGTTATCAGGAGTACGATCTCACACCTTATTTAAATTATGGAGCCGAAAACGTGTTGGCTGTCCGGGTAAACAATCCGTTGGAACACGACAGTGTGGCACGTTGGTACACCGGTGCGGGAATTTACCGCCATACCTGGTTAGTGAAAACAGCCGAGGTGCATGTGGCCTCCTACGGGACTTACGTCACGACTCCGGTGGTGACGGCGGAACGGGCGGAGGTTCGTGTCCGCACGTCGGTGGCGAACGAGGCGAAGCGTACCAAGACTTTGTCCGTCCGCCAACAGATTACGGACGGAGAGGGGCGCACAGTAGTGCAATCCGGCAAGCAAACCTTGCAAGTGGCTGCCGGGCAGACGGCTGACACAGAGCATACGCTCGAAATCCCCCGTCCGCAGTTGTGGGACACGGAACATCCTTATCTTTATACTTTGCATACCGCAGTATATGACGGGCGCAAACTGGTCGATACCTACGAAACGGTATTCGGCGTGCGTACGTGCGAGTTCACTTCCGACCGCGGTTTCCTGCTCAACGGGAAGCCCTTGAAGTTGAAAGGTTTCTGTTTGCACCAAGACGATGCCTCTTTGGGTACGGCTCTGCCCTTGCGTTCCATGGAACGCAAATTGGAGATTTGCAAGGAGTATGGGGTAAATGCCATCCGGTGCAGCCACAACCAGCCGTCGCCGGAGTTCCTCGACCTTTGCGACCGCATGGGGTTTGTCGTTATTGACGAGGCGTTCGACAAGTGGAAGTCCGGCTATTATGCGCAGTATTTCGATGCGTGGTGGCAGGAGGACCTGAAGAACATGCTGGTGCGCGACCGTAACCATCCCAGTGTGGTATTATGGAGCATCGGCAATGAATTGCAGGAAGCATGGGACGGGTCGGATACGGGATGCCGACGGGCGGCTATGTTGCAGGACTTCGTGCACGAGTTCGAACCGTCGCGGCAGGTTTGCCTCGCGGCACAGAACCGCCATAACGAGAAGTTTTCCGGAGTGACCGACGTCGTGGGCTACAATTATCTGGAGGCACGTATGCTTTCCGACCATAAGAAATTTCCCGAGCGTCGCTTCTTGGTGACGGAGGAATTGCCTTATTACTGCGGGGCGGAAGGGAATATCCGTAGTTACGACACGAACAATCCGTGGAACATCATTGCCGAAAACGATTTTATCGCGGGCGGTTTTCTTTGGACCGGTACGGACTACATCGGTGAAGCCGGTTGGCCGAGCCACGGTTGGCCTGCGGGACTTTTCGATATTTGCATGGTGGAAAAGCCGCGCGCGGCTTTCCATCGGGCGATGTGGAACGACGAACCGATGGTGCGTATCGCCGTGCGCGACAATGCGCTCGACATCGACCACGGGCGCGACCTTTGGCAATGGCCGAACATGGGGGCGATATGGAATTTCCCCCGCGCTTACGAAGGTTTGGTCATCGAAGTGAACACTACGACTAACTGCGAGCGTGTGGCTCTGTTCCACAACGGCAACGAGATGGGCGTACGCCGGACGGCAGATTACCCGAACCATACGATAACGTGGTGTCTGCCTTATCGGCGCGGGACGCTCGTGGCCAAGGGTATCAACGGGACGGATACGGTGGCTGTGCATGAAATACGTACGGCAGGCGATGCCGTGAGACTGAAAACCACGGCCGACCGTGGAAAATTGATGGCCGACGGGCAAGATTTGAGTTATGTACAGGTGGAGTTGTTGGACAAAGACGGAACACTCGTGCAGCATGCCGACCGCCATGTGAAAGCCTCCATCAAGGGCGAGGGGCGCTTGGTGGGATTCATCAGCAGTGACTTGCGGCGCAAGACTCCTTTCACTTCCCATGAAGACAAGACGTATTTCGGGCGTGCTATGGCCATTGTGCAGTCTACCCGGAAGGCCGGGACTATCCGTTTACGCTTCGACGTGGAAGGATGGGATGAACCCGTGTGGGTAGAACTGACTTCGGAAGCCTTGCCTAAGGATTACGTGTCCGACATTTCGAGTTTCCGGTAAAAAGTACAGGGTGAGGACATGACAGGACGGTCAAAAGAAATGGTTTCATTTTTTTTGGCCGTCTTTTCGTTGGGACGGTTTGGATTTTCTTACCTTTGTCTTACGATTAACCTAAACCATTAAAAAGACATGATAAAGAAAAGAATGTGTGCATGGGTGTGGGCCGTGCTTTTTTCGTGCGCGATGTTTCCCCAACGCCAACGGATGGACTTGCAAGGCAAATGGGCATTCAAGTTGGATGTCAGGGGAAACGGGGAAGAAAGCGGTTTTGCCACAGCACCGTTTGCCGAGGAGGTGATGCTTCCGGGAACGACAGATACGAACCGGAAAGGATTCCGGCCCGCAAGGACGGACGAAACCACTTATCTCACACGGTTGCACGCTTATGTGGGTAAGGCTTGGTATAAGAAAGTGGTGGACATACCGGAAAGTTGGAAAAATAAAGTCGTGACACTGACTTTGGAACGTACGAAGCCTACTCGCGTGTGGGTGGACGGGAAGGAAGCCGGAAGCCGGGACGGCATTTCCGTGCGCCAAGTGTACGACCTCAGCCGTTTCCTCACGCCCGGCCGGCATGAAATAGCCGTCAGGGTGGACAATGGCGAGTCCGTGCCGCCGGAGTTGCTCGGGTCTTCACATGCCTATACGGAATCCACACAAACGAATTGGAACGGCATTATCGGCGACATTTTCCTGGAAGCGAAAGAACCGTTGCATTTGGCCGGTGTGCAGGTTTATCCGGATGCGGAGAAAAAGTCGGTCCGGCTGAAAGTGAGGCTGGCCTCGCCCGAAGACATCCGGAACCGTATGCAGTTGGAAGTGCACGCTACGGCATGGAATACGAAGAAAGAGCATCGCGTCCGTCCGCTTAAGTTCGGTTTGGAGAAGGGGCAGGCGGAATACGACTTCGATTTCCCGTTGGGCGAAGAAGCTTTGTTGTGGAGCGAGTACGACCCTGCGCTGTACCGGTTGGAGGTCGAATTGCCCGGGTATGACCGGCTATCCGTTGATTTCGGTTTGCGGGACTTCCGTGCGGAGGGAAAGCATTTTGCGATTAACGGTATGACCACTTTCCTGCGCGGAAAGCATGACGCCTGTGTGTTTCCTTTGACAGGACATACGGCCATGGATGTGGAGACGTGGCGGCATTATTTCCGGGTGGCCAAATCTTACGGCATCAACCACTATCGTTTCCATTCCTGGTGTCCGCCCGAAGCCTGCTTTGAAGCCGCCGACATCGAAGGAATATATTTGCAGGCCGAACTGCCGTTCTGGGGATGGATGGGGAAGGACAACACCCGTTTGATTTCGTATCTGCGCGAAGAGGGTTTGCGCATTCAGCAAGAATACGGCCATCATGCTTCTTTCGTCATGTTTGCGTTGGGCAATGAGCTGTCCGGAGATTTTGAAGTCATGCAATCTTTGGTCGATACTTTCCGGCAGGCAGACCGTCGGCATTTGTATGCTTACGGTTCCAATAATTACTTGGGTTTCAAAGGGCAGCTTCCGGGTGAGGACTATTTGGTGACGTGCCGTATCGGAGGTGAAAAGCCGCAGAGCCTCGACACGCATGTCCGTGGCTCGTTTTCATTTGCCGATGCGTACGACGGAGGGTATCTCAACCATACCTATCCCAATACGGTGATGGACTTCTCCGGAGCCGTAGCGCGGGCGGATGTTCCGGTGGTGAGCCATGAGACGGGACAGTTTCAGGTGTATCCCGATTATCGCGAGATAGCCAAGTACACGGGTGTCTTGTACCCTTATAATATGGAAGTCTTCAGGGACAGGCTGGCCCGTGCCGGGATGTCGGAACAGGCGGAAGATTTCTTTCTCGCTTCCGGGCGGTGGGCAGCCGAACTTTACAAGGCCGACATCGAAATGGACTTACGCACGGAGGGACTGGCCGGCTTCCAGTTGTTGGATTTGCAGGATTATCCGGGGCAGGGTTCGGCTTATGTCGGTATCTTGGATGCTTTTATGGACAGCAAGGGACTGGTTTCACCTGAGCGTTGGAGAGGATTCTGCAATGAAGTGGTTCCCTTGCTGCTGACGGAAAAATTCTGTTGGACGGAGGGGGAGACGTTGATGGCCCGGGTGAAGGTCGCCCATTATGCCGCACGTTCTTTGCAGGGAACCGAACTGGCATGGACGTTGAGGGACGAACAAGGGCACGTTGCCGGGAAGGGCGTGTGCCCCATAGTTTCTTCCGGACGGGGATTGCTGGAGGTCGGAGATATCCGGCTGCCGGTTCCCGTGACCGGCAAGGCGAGGAGGCTGAATCTGGAACTGGCCATAGAAGGTACGGACTATAAAAATACTTATCCGCTTTGGTTCTATCCCGAAAACCGAAGCGCGGAAGAAAGCCATCCGGGCATCACGGTGGCCAAACGGTTGGACGGTCACGTGCTTTCGGCATTGGAAAACGGCGGGAAGGTATTATGGTTTCCCGAACGGGACCGCTATGCCTCCCAAACGGTAGGCGGGTTGTTTCAGACCGACTATTGGAATTACAGGATGTTCGAGACCATCAGCCGCAACAACCGGAAACCGGTCTCTCCGGGGACGATGGGGTTACTGACCGACCCCGGCCATCCGTTGTTCCGTTCCTTTCCTACGGATTTTCATACGAATTGGCAATGGTTCCCTATTGTGAAGCAGAGTTATCCCTTGATTCTGGATCATTTTCCGAAGGGCTACCGTCCCATCGTACAGGTTATCGACAATATCGAGCGGAACCATAAGTTGGGGCTGATATTCGAACTGGCGGTAGGGAAAGGGAAATTGCTGGTGTGCATGTCGGATCTTGAGGCGGCGGATGACAAGCCTGAAGTGCGTCAGTTGTATCGCAGCATGTTGGATTATATGGCATCCGGTGATTTCAATCCTAAGACCGCTGTAAGCAGCGGTGAATTGGTCCGGTTGCTCCGGATACGGCCTGAGGAAACAAAGCGGGAAGAGTTGAGGAATATATCTTTTGAATAGGAAAGGGGGAAGGCGCATCCTTCCCCTTTATCGTATCCGTTTGCATTTTCCACTGAACTCCGCCACGTGTAGCCGGATGATTTCCGTACGGTGGAATGACTTTTCCGCATATTTTTCCCCGGCGGTCAGATGTTCCGGTGTGTATTTTTCCATCAGCAACCGGAGGGCGTGCATCCGTTCTTCCGGCGAAAGACCTGTCCGTGCCCGGCATGTCAAAACGATGGAGGAATAGTTCGTGGAGAATTGTTCGGGTACGACATGGGTATTCCCAATCACACAGAAAGACACCTCCGGATAGAGGGCGATGCAGTCGAGCTTGCGGCCTCGTGGGGCGCAGTGGATATAGATGTTTTCTTGCCCGTCCCAAACGAAATTGAGCGGGATGCCGTAGACGCCTCCCGTGGGTGTTGTCATGGATAGTACGCCGTATTCGCCTTCGCGGAGCAGGGCGTATGCACGGTCTTCCTCCAAAAGGCGGTCCTGCCGCCTTACGTTGTCGTTGTTGTATTTCATTTCCTTTTTATTGGCTTTTATACGGATAAACGTTGGTTTGCCCCGTTTTATTTTAGAGGGAAGGTCATTTTTCATTTTCAGTCTTCCTTTTCGAGGAAAAAGTCCGCTTTTCTTTCCGTTTTTGCAAGCGTAAGGAGCCGTGTGGGGATGTCGTTTCGGAGGATGCCGCAGAACTGAAAATCGTTTGGCTGAGAATGAAAAATCGTTTGGCTGAGAACGATTTTTCAATCGGCGCAGATTTTTTTGCGGGTCTGTTGTCCGGAACTTGGAGCTTGAAGGTGCGGAGAAAAGAAAAAAGCCTGTCCGTGCCGGTAACGAAAGGCACGGACAGGCTTTTATAAAGGATTTTTATCGGAAGTTACAAGGACTTGATATCTCCGAACGGGAAGTTGATACCGATACTGATGTTCATATTTGCATTATTCACCGGAATGAATTGCGGAGTTACCTTGAAGAACTGGTGGTTGCTACCCAAGAAGAGGCTGAATCCTTTTCCGTGGTAGTTGGCTATCCATCCGAAAGACGAGCCGAAAGATGAAATGGCGTAGCTGATGGAGGCATCGAAGCACTTCACTGGAGCTACGTTGGCCGAGAAACGGCCTTCCGACCAAGAATACTGACCGTTGATACGGGTGGATTCCAAAAAGCCGAATTTCAGTTTGTCATAGAACGGGAAAGTATAGAGCGCACCGATGTTCAGTGTAGCTCCCAAAGCCTTGGTGTGCTTGTCCTTGCCCTGTACTTTCATTTGAAATAAGTCTTCCAGGTCGTCCGTCAGGTTATCTATCTGGTCTTCGATGGACATGCCCGGAGCGGCTTTGTCCGAATCGAACGGAATGTCATGGAAACCGTCGAATTCCCACGGCTCCATAGCCATAGCCGATTGTACGGCATTCTTGTAGCTTATCCATCCTAAATCGAGCACAGCCATGGAAAGCTCCAAATCCTCGCGTAACTGGTAAGTCGCACCGAAGTCGAAAGCCATGCCGAAGCCTCCGATAGCATCGCCGGTTCCGATGTTGTCGAAGTCGAGTTCTTCTTCCGTTTCCTGATGTATGTTACCGTAATCGTCCGTGACGTCTTTGGTTTTGAGTTTGGTCGGTATGTCTACGATACCGGCTGTGGAAAACTCGCCATCGCCGGACACAAGCCATTTGTCGTCGGACATGACAAGCTTCATGTCGTTGATATGGAAGTCGGCATTGTAGATACCCAATAGGAATTTTACTTTGGCACCGACCGTCAACTTGTCCATAATCTTGCGTGAATGTCCTAAGGCGATTTCCGCATAGCTGTTGGAGTACATGCCCATGTCTTTCAGATTGTATTCCGAATGTCCGCCTTGCATACCCACTTTGGCGAATTCGAACAGGTCTTTAGGCAAGTTTGCGCGTATACCGCTTTTTACGGAGAGGTCGAACGTATTGAAACCGCCCCATTTGTGGAACCCGAAAGAAATGATGTTCATATCTACGTCGAGGTTCAGACGGTTACGGTTTTTCAAGCCGTCCAGGAACTCGCTGCTGCTGACGCTTCCGTTCAGGAATGTCGTGAGGTCACCGTTAGGCAGTTTGTACAGAAAGTTGGACACACCGATGTTGGACTGTAGGCCGATATTGAAATTGCCGAGTACAGGCATACCTACGTAGTTACGTTCACTGGCGAATGCCGGGTTCATCTGATGGCGGTAGGTGTATCCCTCAAGGAAATAGGCCGAACGCAAACTGTTCTGCGCCCACGTTGAAACAGCGGGAATGGAAGCTGCAAAGAGCAGGGCTGCTGCGATTTTATTTCTTCTTTTCATAATTTTATTCCGTTATAAAAATGAGATATTAGTTCAAGTCTACCGTTACTCCGTCTTTGATGCGGATACGGATATTGGAGAGTTTCAGTGTCATGCCTTTGTTCAGCGTGGCATTTTGGTTGACACCTTCCATGTTGGCCGTGAAGTTGACAATCAGTCCGTCGAGGTCTTTCATGTCTCCGCTTTCGCATACGATTTCCAATTGAATAGGACTTTCGGTAGCCGTTCCGCCGTTTTCGCCTGTCAGTTTCAGACCCGGGGCAATCGTGTTCTTGACCGGATTAACCGTTACGTTGGGATATACGTTGCCATTCCGGTCTATGGCTTGTGCGTTAAGCTCGAAGTTGAGTGGAATACCGTTCAAGGCATCCATTTCTACGATGGCTTTTTTGATGGTGATGTCTTCAAGGTCACCGCCCCAATCGTTGATGGTGTCTTTATATACGATGTTCAGTTCGTTTCCGAATTGCAACGGGGCATTCAGTTCGTAAATGGTGTTTACTTCATAATTGGCACCGTCGTTGCCGAGTATCACTTCCGTATCGTGTTGGAGAGCCTTGGCTTCTACGTCGGTAAGTTTGATTTCGTCCGGAATGTTACGTATCAGGTTGTACAAATTGTCACCCAATACGATATTCTTGGCACCTGCGGGAAGGTTGTTCATTGCAATGCGTGAGAGATAGTATTCCGAAGTGGCATTTCCGGAGAGAGTGATAGTCTGGTCTGTATTTTCATTGATATTGGTACCGATTTGGAAACCTTCATTGAACACTCCGTCTTTGGTCCATGTCATTCGTGCTTTTAAGTTTACATCGGCCGGACTGCCGTTTTCGAGTTTCAACTTGATGTACGGGTTTTCCAAGTCCAGATTCACGTCGTCTTTCAAGAAATCAGGTATGCCTTCCACGGTAATCGGGTCTACGTTGATATCAATCTTCGGGTCTACGATTCCCGTTACGCTCTGCAACGTGATGTCGGGCACTTCCGTGTCGGTAATCAAGTTCACTTGAATATTTCCGGCCGGAACACCCGGGGTCGTAGCCGTACCGTTGGCTATGACATTCGTTTGCAATTTGAAATGTCCCGGTTGATATATTCCTTGGCCTTCAGGGAAATTCTGTATACGCTTAAAGTGTACGGGTATTCTTAGCGTTTCTCCTTTGCGTATCTCTTGGTCGTTCTTGAATTCGATGGTCTGTGCCTCTCCGGCCTTGATGCCATAGTTTTCCGGGTCTCCTAATTCGAAAACCAATCCGTTGGGTTGGGACTGGCCTTCCAAGGTCATTTCTATATTGAATCCTTTTTTCAAGGTAATGACATCTACGTTTTGGCTTGTCTGGCTGAAGCTGAGCGTCAGATTGGCCGTGAAATCCACATTTGCGGATGTGAGCGACACGATATCCGTGGTTACGTCGTCTTTCGAGAAAATGAAGTCCGTGGTCACATCGTTTACTTCTGCTTCCACTTCTTCACTTGTGGCTGCCGGCGTGTTGAAGTATAGTGTTGTCGTCGTCGGATTGCTTGCCGGGGCGTTGATGTGTACGGGGTCTATTTCCACATCGGTTTCTGTGGTATCGGCTTTGTTCAGAGCGTAATTACCTTGTGCATCGGTTTTTACTACGCTGTTGTCTTCCAAATCCATAATTTCTTCCAACGTGAATTCTTCCGTTCCGCTGCCCGGAATGCTGAGGTCTCCGCCCACGGTGATGGTCATGTCAATGTCCTTGGTGAGGTCATAACTGTCATCCACGCAGGATGCGAAGAAGAACGGAGATAAGGCGGTTGTCCATAATGACGCCTTGATGAGTCTTCGTTTGTTCATAATTAATAATGTTTTGAAGTTATTTCTGAATCTAAATAATACTAACGTATCTTCTTGACTAAATGTTTAGCTTAACCGGCGACAAAGATATTTAAAATAAATATAATAAAGCTATATTTCTTGAAATATTTTAGAGGAAAAACTATTTTTCACGGGAGTTTCTTTATTTTTCTCTTCTCCTGATTACTTTTCTGAGGTGTCAGGACGTGCAATCGGGCTTTTTTGCTTAACTTTGCAACCAAAGTATTTATTCTAATCTGTTACAAATAGTAATTATGTCTATTTCATTCTTTAGAACTCCCGGCGGGAGCGTCATCGCTACAGAGGCGGACCATCGTCTCAATGCGGAGGAAATCGAAAAATTATGTTGGCTCTACGGTGGTGCCACGGTGGAAACCGAAGACGGACTGAAAGGTTGTTTCGTAGGTCCGCGTCGTGAGATGATTACTCCGTGGAGTACGAATGCCGTTGAGATTACTCAAAACATGAGCCTCAGCGGTATTTCTCGTATAGAAGAGTATTTCCCCGTGAAAGACGAACATGCCGAGCACGACCCGATGCTGCAACGTATGTACAAAGGTTTGGACCAGAATATTTTTACGGTTGATATCCAACCGGCACCCATTGTGTATATAGAGAATCTGGAAGAATATAACGAACAGGAAGGGTTGGCACTCTCGCCCGAGGAAATCGAATACCTGCATCAGGTGGAAGGCCAATTGGGGCGTAAGCTGACGGATTCGGAGGTGTTCGGTTTTGCGCAAATCAACTCCGAGCATTGTCGTCATAAGATTTTTGGCGGCACGTTCATTATCGACGGGAAGGAAATGGAGTCTTCTTTGTTTCAGATGATTAAGAAAACGACACAGGAGAATCCGCATAAAATCATTTCGGCTTACAAGGACAATGTGGCTTTTGCACAAGGACCGGTGGTGGAACAGTTTGCACCGAAAGACCATTCCACGTCCGACTATTTTATAATCAAAGATATCGAGTCAGTGATTTCCATTAAGGCGGAGACGCACAACTTTCCGACCACGGTGGAACCTTTCAACGGGGCTTCCACGGGAACGGGCGGTGAGATACGCGACCGTATGGGTGGAGGTGTCGGTTCATGGCCGATAGCCGGGACGGCGGTCTACATGACTTCTTATCCGCGTACGGATGAGGATCGTGATTGGGAGGACATCTTGCCGGTGCGCCAGTGGTTGTACCAGACTCCGGAACAGATTCTGATCAAGGCGTCGAACGGGGCTTCCGATTTCGGAAACAAGTTCGGGCAGCCGTTGATTACAGGCTCCGTACTGACTTTCGAGCATCAGGAGAATGGTGAACGTTACGGTTATGACAAGGTGATCATGCTGGCCGGAGGCGTGGGATACGGTACGAAGCGCGACTGCCTGAAAGGCACGCCGCAGAAAGGCAACAAGGTCGTAGTGGTAGGCGGCGATAACTACCGTATCGGTTTGGGCGGCGGTTCGGTCTCGTCGGTAGATACGGGACGTTATTCTTCCGGCATCGAACTGAATGCCGTGCAGCGTGCGAATCCCGAGATGCAGAAGCGTGCCAACAATTTGGTGCGTGCATTGTGCGAAGAGGACGTGAATCCGGTGGTTTCCATTCATGACCACGGTTCGGCCGGACATGTGAACTGTCTTTCCGAGTTGGTGGAAGAGTGCGGTGGATTGATAGATATGTCCAAATTGCCGATTGGCGACAAGACTTTGTCTTCTAAGGAAATCATAGCCAACGAATCGCAGGAACGCATGGGATTGCTGATTCAGGAAGAACATATCGAACACGTGCGTAAGATAGCCGAACGCGAGCGTGCACCGATGTATGTGGTCGGTGAAACGACCGGCGACGCGCATTTTGCTTTCCAGCAGGCCGATGGCGTGCGTCCGTTCGATTTGGATGTGGCGCAGATGTTCGGCCACAGTCCTAAGACGTACATGCGCGACAATACGGTGGAACGTAAGTATGAGGACGTGACGTATGATGAAGCCAAGTTGAATGAATACGTGGCTCGTGTACTGCGTTTGGAGGCCGTGGCTTGTAAGGATTGGCTGACCAATAAAGTGGACCGTTCCGTGACGGGCAAAGTGGCACGTCAGCAATGCCAAGGTGAAATCCAGTTGCCGTTGAGCGACTGCGGTGTCGTGGCTTTGGATTACCGTGGCAAGGCCGGTATCGCTACCGCTATCGGGCATGCGCCGCAGGCCGGTTTGGCAGACCCGGCCGCAGGTTCCGTGCTTTCGGTGGCCGAATCGTTGACCAATATCGTATGGGCACCGTTGGCCGAGGGGTTGGACAGCGTGTCTCTCTCTGCCAACTGGATGTGGCCGTGCCGCTCTCAGGAAGGCGAAGATGCCCGTTTGTACCAAGGTGTACAGGCTTTGTCCGATTTCTGTTGTGCTTTGGAAATCAACGTGCCTACCGGAAAAGATTCCTTGTCCATGAGCCAACAGTATCCCGGCGGCGAGAAAATCATCTCTCCGGGTACGGTCATCGTGAGTGCCGGTGGTGAGGTAAGCGATGTGAAAAAGGTGGTTTCGCCGGTGATGGTCAATAAGGAAAAGAGCACGTTCTATCATATTGATTTCAGTTTCGATGACTTGCGTTTGGGTGGTTCGGCTTTTGCCCAATCTTTAAATAAGGTGGGTTCTGACGTGCCGATCTGCAAGAATCCTGAATATTTCCGTGATGCTTTCGATGCCGTGCAGACGTTGGTAAACAAAGGTTTGGTTTTGGCCGGTCATGACATTTCGGCCGGAGGTTTGATTACCACTTTGCTCGAAATGTGTTTCGCGAATATGGAAGGCGGTATGGAAATCTCTTTGGACAAATTCGGCCGCCATGACATCGTGAAGATTCTCTTGGCTGAGAATCCGGGTGTGGTGGTGCAAATTGCCGACAAACATAAGGCGGAGTTCAAGAAAATCATGGACGATGCCGGTGTGGGCTATCTCAAGTTGGGACATCCTACGGACGAACGCCTCATCCAAGTGACAAAGGACGGTGCGGAGTACCAGTTCGGCATAGATTATCTGCGTGACGTATGGTATAGCACTTCCTACTTGCTCGACCGGAAGCAGAGTATGAACGGACGCGCCAAGGCACGCTTCGAGAACTATAAGATGCAGCCGCTCGAAATGGTGTTTAATAAGGATTTCACGGGTAAGTTGTCTCAGTACGGGTTGAACCCCGACCGTCGTACCCCGTTGGGCATCAAGGCCGCCATTATCCGTGAAAAGGGAACGAACGGTGAGCGCGAAATGGCTTATTCGCTCTATTTGGCGGGATTCGACGTGAAGGATGTCATGATGACCGACCTGATAAGCGGACGGGAGACGTTGGAAGATATTAATATGATTGTCTTCTGCGGCGGGTTCTCCAATTCGGATGTGTTGGGTTCTGCCAAAGGCTGGGCCGGTGCTTTCTTGTACAATCCGAAGGCCAAGGCGGCACTCGACAATTTCTATGCCCGTGAAGACACGCTGTCTTTGGGTATTTGCAACGGTTGCCAGTTGATGGTGGAACTGGATTTGATTAATCCGGAATTTACGAAGAAGGCGCACATGTTGCACAACGACTCTCATAAGTTTGAATCGGAGTTCGTAGGACTGACCATCCCGATGAACCGGAGTGTGATGTTCGGTTCGTTGAGTGGGAACAAGTTGGGCATCTGGGTGGCCCATGGCGAAGGCAAGTTCTCCTTGCCTTATCCGGAGGACAAATATAACGTGATAGCGAAGTACACCTACGACGAATACCCCGGAAATCCGAACGGGTCGGACTATAGTGTGGCCGGTATATGCAGTGCCGACGGGCGTCATTTGGCCATGATGCCCCACTTGGAGCGTGCCATCTTCCCGTGGCAGAACGCCTGGTATCCGGCAGACCGCCGTACGGATGAGATCACGCCTTGGATGGAAGCTTTTGTCAATGCCCGTAAGTGGGTGGAGGCTCATAAAAAATAATCATGTCCGGATAGCATGCAAGGGGGCTGTGTCTATGCAAGGGCACAGCCCCGTGTGCTGTCTGTACATTCCGTATAAGAGTTGAAATATGAATATTTATTGGAACAGTTTCCGTACGTTCTTCCGCATCGGTTTGTTTACCATAGGCGGAGGGTATGCCATGATACCCTTGATTGAAGCGGATGTGGTGGACAAAAACAAGTGGGTGGCTCGTGAAGACTTTCTGGACTTGATGGCCATAGCCCAAAGTTGTCCCGGGATTTTTGCGGTCAATATGAGCATTTTTATCGGCTATAAGCTGAAGGGCGTGCCCGGTAGCGTGGTTTGTGCTTTGGGTACGATCTTGCCCTCTTTCCTGATTATTCTCGGCATAGCCTTGTTTTTCCAACAGTTTCGGGATAATGAGACCGTGCAGCGTATTTTCAAGGGTATTCGCCCGGCAGTGGTGGCACTGATAGCCGCTCCTACGTTTAAAATGGGGAAGAGTGCCAAAATAGGGATGACCAATGTGTGGATACCGGTGGTGAGTGCCTTGTTGATTTGGCTGTTGGGTGTTTCTCCTATATACATTATTATAATGGCCGGCTTGGGAGGTTACCTGTACGGGCGTTATATCAAACCGTCTGAAAGTAAATGATAAAGATATGTGGTGGTTATATGTAAAGCTTTTTTATAGTTTCTTCAAAATCGGCCTGTTCGGTTTTGGGGGAGGCTATGCCATGATTTCCCTGATTCAGGGAGAAGTGGTCAACCGTTATCATTGGTTGACGAGCGGGCAGTTTACGGATATCGTGGCTATCAGCCAGATGACGCCGGGACCGATTGGTATCAACTCGGCTACGTATGTAGGCTATACCAGTGTGGTCAATGCCGGTTACGGACATGGTTGGGCGGTATTGGGCAGTGTGACGGCTACTTTTGCCGTAGTGCTTCCGTCGTTTATCCTGATGTTGCTTATCAGCAAGTTCCTGATGAAGTTCAAGAACCATCCTGTGGTGGAACATGTGTTCCAGGGTTTGCGTCCGGCTGTGGTCGGGTTGTTGGCGGCGGCAGCTTTGCTGTTGCTCACACCGGAAAACTTCGGTACACCGGACAATCCGTGGCAGTTCTATATCAGTATTTTTCTTTTTGCCTTTGCCTTTATCGGTAGCCTGGTGTATAAGATGAATCCCATAAAATTGATTTGCCTCTGCGGGCTGGCAGGATGGATTCTGTTTTAACCGTTAAATGGATATAAGTATGATGGAGACGGTATTTCCTTTTGCGTTGTTGTGTTTCACTTCGCTTTTCACGATTACTAGTCCTTTGAGCACGATGCCCGTATTCCTGACCATGACACAGTCTTTGGATGAAAAGGAGCGGCGTGCGGTGGCCATAAGAGCCACCTTGGTGGCTTGCTGCGCTTTGTTGCTGTTTGTGCTTGCCGGTCAGTTCCTGTTCAAGTTTTTCGGTATATCTACCAATGGTTTCCGTATCGTAGGCGGTATTATCATATTCCGTATCGGATTCGATATGTTGCAGGCCAAGTACACACCGATGAATTTGAGGAAAGAAGAAATCAAAGAGTATGCCAACGATGTTTCCGTGGCTCCTTTGGGAATCCCTTTACTATGCGGGCCGGGTGCGATTGCCAATGCGATTGTCCTGATGCAGGAAGCCCATTCGTTTGAAATGAAAACAGCCTTGATTGTGGCTATCGTATTGGTGTATGTCGTTACGTTTTGCCTTTTGCGATGGGCAGGCCAGTTGGTGAAATTTATCGGCGAGACGGGCAACAACGTCATGATGCGGCTGATGGGTTTGATTCTGATGGTGATAGCAGTGGAATGTTTTGTCAGCGGGGCGCGTCCCATCCTGACGGAAATCCTGCATGGAAGTTAGAGGATATCAAAATGAAAGAAGCTTAGTAAAAGGCAATCCAAAGAGAAGTTGAAGGACTGATAAGATAAAAACCGATGAGAGGAGAATATTTTTCATCGGTTTTATTTGTGAGAAATGGAATTGTTCGTATCTTTGCGAACATTAAGACCGCAGTAAAGCATGAAGGATAAGAACTATACACTGGAGCAGGAGCAAATAGCCCGTTTCGCCAAAGCGATGGGGCACCCGGCAAGGATGGCCATACTCGAATTTCTGGCAAAACAGGAGTGTTGTTTCTTCGGGGACATCCATGAGGAACTCCCGATAGCCAAAGCGACGGTGTCACAACACTTGAAAGAATTGAAAGATGCCGGAATGATACAGGGGGAGATAGAAGCTCCCAAAGTAAAGTATTGCATCAATCGGGAAAACTGGAATATAGCCCGTGAACTTTTTGCCAAGTTCTTCGGGCAATGTGCCTGCAAAAAAAGAAAGTTGCTGTAAAAAGTGGCACTTTTTTATCTTTGTTGTTCGTTATTCTACGAAAAACAAACATATCCAATAACTTATTAAAAGTAACTTGTATGAATAACATCGTTTTAACATTGGCTTTAGTGCTTGGTTTGACCGCCTGCGGTAACAATACAGCGAAAAACAGTAGCGGTACAGAGCGGCAAACAGCACAGAATGAGAAACAAAACCGTGTGGAAGTCCTCTATTTTCATGGCAAACAACGGTGTGCCACCTGTATGGCGATAGAGAAAAACGCAAAAGAAGCAGTAGAAGCACAATTTGAGGAACAATTAAAGAACGGGTCACTCGTTTTCAAGACTATTGATATCTCTAAGGAAGAAAACGAGGCCATCGCAGACAAGTACGAAGTGACATGGTCTTCACTCTTTCTTGTCCGTTACCAAAGCGGTAAAGAGAGTGCGGAAAACCTGACGAAGTATGCCTTTGCCAATGCCCGTACGGCTCCCGATACATTCAAGCAAGGTCTGACAGAGAAAATAAACGGATTGCTCGACTAATTCGGAAAGTCATGGAATGGCTGCAATCATTATTAGACAATAGCACGACACCGGCTTTGATTGCTTTTCTATTGGGATTGCTGACTGCCGTTTCTCCCTGTCCGTTGGCTACGAATATCGCTGCTATCGGTTATATAGGGAAAGAGGTGGAAAACCGGAAAACCGTTTTCAGGAAAGGTTTGCTATATACGCTTGGGCGCATTGTCGCTTATACGGCATTGGGATGCGTGTTGATTATGGTTCTCGAAGAGGGTGCGAGCCTGTTTGGCATTCAAAAGGTTATCGGGAAATACGGGGAAATGTTGTTGCCTCCGGTTTTATTGCTCATCGGATTGTTTATGTTGTTCGGAAACACTCTCAATCTGCCTCAGTTCGGATTTAAAGGAAGCAGAGAAGGACTGGCGAAGCATGGCAACTGGGGTGCTTTATGGCTCGGTATGTTGTTTGCGATGGCATTTTGCCCGACAAGCGGCATTTTCTATTTCGGCATGTTAATCCCCATGTCCACCACATCACCGGCAGGCTATCTGCTGCTCGTATTGTTTGCGGTAGCAACGGCACTCCCGGTTTTAATCGTTGCGTGGATACTGGCATTCAGTGTGCAGCACATAAGCAGTTTCTACGGGAAGGTGCAGACCGTTCGGGTGTGGCTGAACTTCATCGTCGGCGGGCTGTTCATAGCCATCGGGGGGTATTATGCCATAACCCTGTATCTGTGATTTTTTTTGTAGTCAATGTTCGTAATATTACGAATATAATAATTCCAACATCAATATCGTAAATTATGGAAATTAAAGTTTTAGGAGCAGGTTGCGCCAAATGCAAGGCGACCTACGCAGTCATTGGAAAAGTAGTGAAAGAACAGGGGATTGATGCTACCCTCGTCAAGGTGGAGGACATCATGGAATTGCTGAATTATAACATCATGACTACCCCCGCGGTGGTAGTCGATGGGGAGGTAAAGCTGAAAGGACATGTTCCCACGGAAAATGAAGTAAAGAAAATATTAGGTATGTAAACTCCTGTCGCTATGGACATTCAAAAAGAATTGAAAACATTAGCCTGGATTGTGGTTGTTTTCGCATCCATATTCTTTATGCCGCTTGGAAGCGAGCGGTTTCTTACAGCTATTGATGCGATACTCGACCTATCCCAATGGTATGCCCGGGAACATGTCGTCCTCTGTCTGTTGCCCGCTTTCTTTATAGCCGGAGTGATAGCAGTCTTTGTCAGTCAAGGTTCCGTTATCAAGTATTTCGGAGCGAACGCAAAGAAGTGGTTGTCCTATACGGTTGCCGCCGTTTCGGGAGGCATCTTGGCCGTATGTTCATGCACTATCCTTCCGTTGTTTACCAGCATATATAAACGCGGAGCCGGATTGGGTCCGGCCATTGCATTCCTGTATTCCGGTCCGGCTATCAGTATCTTGTCTATCATTCTGACAGCACGCATCTTGGGTATTGAAATGGGAATTGCACGTGTTGTCGGTGCGGTAAGTTTTTCCGTAATCATCGGGCTTGCCATGTCCTTCATCTTCCGCAAAGAGGAGAAAGCCAAGAAAGAGGAACAGATGAATATTGTACTACCGGCGGAGAAACGTCCGGTGTGGCAGACCGCATTCCACTTCTTTACACTGGTGCTTATCCTTGTTTTCGCTAACTGGGGTGCACCTGCTGCCTCCGAAAATTGGGTGTGGTATCATATATTCGGTTACAAATGGTATATCACGGGTGGATTGGGCATGCTTTTATGTTGGTCATTAGTCGGCATTCTCAAACTTCCCGTATGGAAAGTCCTATTGGCGGTGGTCTTGACGGGAATGGCCGCAATCCTCGCAAATCTCTTTATTGCCAATGCGAAATCAGTTCCGCTCGTTCCTATGATTGTGGCAATAGCGGCGTTGTCGGTCATTTTGCTTACCGATACTCGGAATGATGTAAATCGTGAGTGGGCTTTGTCCTCATGGGGATTTGCCAAACAGATATTGCCACTTTTGGCAATCGGTGTGGCGGTGGCTGGTTTCCTGCTGGGTTCCACGCACGATGGCACTGCCATTGCCGGAATCATTCCGAGCAGTTGGATTGAGTGGGCGGTCGGGGGCAATTCGATTCTTTCCAACTTCCTCGCCAGCTTCGTCGGTGCATTCATGTATTTTGCCACGCTTACGGAAGTACCGATTATTCAAGGTTTGTTGGCTTCGGGAATGGGCGAAGGTCCGGCATTGGCCCTGTTGCTTGCAGGTCCTTCCCTGTCCCTGCCCAACATGCTCGTCATCCGGGGCGTGTTGGGAACAAAAAAGACAGTCGTTTACGTGGGTCTTGTCATTGTGATGGCGACCATTTCGGGATATTTGTTCGGCATGCTGTTTTAACGGTAATCTTTTAAGCAATAAAAACGGCAAAGGAATGTGGCGAATCGGGCACAATCCTTTGCCATCTTGGTAAACGGATGGGCGGGGAGAGAAGTAACGTTCCCTATTTAAAGGCGTCGTGTTTGATGATTTTGTGTATGTCCTTTATATTGAATTCACCTTTGAGGAGTACGAGTATGCCATCTTCTTCCGGGTCTTCCGTGGAACGAATGACGACTACGATTTGGTGAATGACTTCCTTGTCTTTTTTGAAAAACACCCGGATGTGTTCGTCGTCCTCCTTTACTTCTACCATTTTGGAATAGTCCTTAAAGTCCAACATTTCCAAATCAGCGAGGTAACGCTTGAGAAGGGTGGAATCGTTTTGCAGTTTCTCGGGTGTGAGTACTTTTATGCTTCTCACGTTGATGCCCGCCTTGTGGAGTTTCTTTTTCACCAAAGGCATGAGTATGCCCGGCATACGTACGGATGCTTGGTCGTATTGGTTGACGAATGCGTCTATTCCGGTGGTCTGCCTGCTGCACGACATGGCGCAAAGGCATGCAAGGATAAGGATGAAATGCTTCATGATATTTGTTTTTTAGAGGTTTTTTAATAGTTTTTCCAGTTCTTCTTTCCGCATGTTTCCTATAATCCAAATCAACTGTGTGTCATCTTTGCTTTGGACGGTGATTAGAAATGCGCTTTGGCGGTCAGAGGATTTTTCTTTCGTTAAGATACAGACCTTTTCGTCGGAGTCTACCGTTTTGATGAGTTGTTTGTACTTTTCGTCCTTGATGCATTGCTGCAAGTCTTTGTCGATGGACTGGAGAAGTTGTTGGTTGTCTATGTCCAGTATGTTGATTTCCTTAATGGATATGTTCGACATATCAGGCAATAAGGTCTTGATGATTTCGCCGTTTATGTTGACGTAAGTCACTCCTTGCTTTTCGGCATAACGGTCGAACAACGTTTGTTGGGCTACGGCCGGCATGATGTATGCCAGTCCGGCCAATAGCACTATAAATCGTCTTTTCATAAGGCAATGTCTTTAAGTTCGTGAATATTCTTATGGATGTCTCTTTTGATGTATTTTAATCTTTCGTGGGTGCGCAGGACGCTTTGTTCGCCCGTTTCTATACATTTGAGCGTACTTCCCAGTGCTTTTTTGGCAATGAGGGTTTCTTGGGGAGTGAGTCCGTTATGCTGTTGCAGGACATGCGTGATACCCACGTAGCAAAGCAAGGCGGCTGCCACGGCCACTGGTCCCCAAAAAAGAAAGCGCCTTTTACGGGAGGGGACGACAGATTGCCGGTCTATCCAAGCTTCCAGACGTTGTTCCATCCCGTCTGGCGGGAGGGTTTGGCTTTCTTTTGCCAAGATACGGAAGAGGGTAGCGTCGGCATGGCTCTCTTCCGTATGGGAAAGGAAGTGAGTCCGGAGCAGATTTTCTTCTTCCAAAGTGGTTTTTCCTTCGTAATACCGCTTCAAGAGTTCCTGGTAATCAACTGTATTTTTTCTGTTCATGGTGGTTCTTTGTTTTTATATATAGTTCTCGTAATTTTCGACGGGCGCGGGAGAGTATCATCCGGATGTGGGCTTCTTTCAACTGTACGGCGGCTGCAATTTCTTCAAAACTGTATCCGCCAATGTCCCTCATGACGATGACTGTGTGTTGGGGCTCTTCCAAACTATCAATATATCGGTGCAGCAGTGCGGCTTCTTCCGAGTGGATGGTCTCTGAATAAGGAGTGGATGCCGCAGCTATGGTACGTTCTGTTTTTTCGTAGTTTTCGTATGAGAGGTGTCGTTTCCGTATGGTGTCGAGACACAGGTTCTTGACGCTTGTTACGGCGTACGCCCTGGCATCAAGGATTCCGTCCAGTGTATCCCGTTGTTTCCATAATTTCATATAGGCTTCCTGCACCATGTCTTCTGCGTCTTCCGGATTTCCTAATATCCGGTAAGCGGTGCGATACATGGAGGCAGACAACGGTAAATAGGTCTGTTTGAAGGTTTCTTTGTTCATGCGAGGGCTATGTTTTTATAAAGAAGACGCAAGGGAAGCGTTTTTGCAACAAAGGAAATAAAAAAACTGCGGTAGTCTATTTAAAAAGACGAGTACCGCAGTTTTTAGAATGTGTGCCGGTAATGTATCCGCTAAAAAGCGTCTGGCTATCTTTGTCGTATCAGTTGAAATAATAAATAAAGATAGCCGTACCCTCCAATGCTTTTTTTCCGGTTTCTTTGATGTCCATCGTGAATCTGATTTCGGCCTTGACGGCACCGCGCAGATTGGCTAAAGACTGGAGTTTTGTACTCAAACGCACGCTTTGTCCGCTGAGGACGGCTTGGCCGAATTTCATCTTGTCGATACCGTAATTAATCATCATCTTCAGATTGTTCACCTCAATGATTTGGTTCCATAAGTAGGGTAGGAGGGAGAGGGTCAGATAGCCGTGTACGATGGTGCTCTTGAACGGGCTTTCCTTTTGGGCACGCTCCACATCCGTGTGAATCCATTGATGATCCAAAGTGGCATCGGCAAAGAGGTTGATACGTTCTTGATCCACCTGCAAATATTCCGATTCGCCCAAAGGCTGCCCTACATATTTTTCAAAATCTTCGAAAGAATTAATTACTAATTTACTCATGTTCCCTGAGATTTAAGTTTATGTAATTTGTTATTTGTAAGCAAATATACAGAATAAAGTGTTTCCGGACAATAATCCGGCTGTTTTTTTGTTTTTTCTTCCCTGGAAATTTTAGAAAAAAGCCTTTCATCTTTCAGGATATGTTATAAACATCTCGCTTTAAGTATATTAGTATCCTGAAGGATGGAGGTGCCATCTTTCAGCCCACTTTCAGATAATAGGCTGCTACCGTTGTGCGCCAAACGGAAAATCAATCTCAGGCGAGTGATTTTTCAATCTCAGCCGAATGATTTTCGGATGTGCGCCAAACGGAAAGCGGCACTCGGCTCAGCTTGTCCCTGACATGGGCTGAAAGATGGAAGATTGGAAATTCAGGATGTATCCGGTTTGTTTTGAAAGGGTTATGGAGTATCCTGAAAGATGAAAGAGATATCCGGGAAAAGGTATGGAGGGAAGAAGGCATGGGATGCTGGGGGCGACGGCTATCCTGTCTTTTTGAGGAACGGACGGCACGGAGAAGCTCAGGAACGTACACAAACCTGCGGAACCGTGCGGAAATGTGCACAAACGTGCAGCCTTCGCCGTGCGGCCCCCTAACTTTGCCGTAAAAACGAAGCACATGGAACTGAAACAGATCGTAAAGAGGGCGGTACGCCGGTGGGTGGAGAAAATCGCGAGTAAGCGGGCGCAGAGGCAAGCTCGCTTGGCTTTGCCGAGTGGGAGCGATTTATTAAAAAGGAAGGCGGAAGCATACAGCACGAAAGACCGCACGTCTGCCACCCTTGAGCGTCGGTTGGCCGCTTTCGCGGAGGCGCGTTACGACCTGCGCCACAACCTGCTGACGGGGCAGGCGGAGTTCCGCCCCAAGGGACAGGATGCGGCCTCCTTCCTCCCCCTCACGGCACGCGACCTCAACTCCCTCTGCCTCTCCGCCCACGAGGCGGGCATCCCGTGCTGGGACCGCGACGTGTCGCGCTTCGTGGCCTCCGACCGCCTGCCCGACCACCATCCCTTCCGCGATTATTTCGACCGCCTGCCGCCGTGGGACGGCAAGGAGCGCCTCGACGCGTTGGCCCGGCGCGTGTCGGACAGTGCGCCGTGGGTGCGCGGGTTCCGCCGGTGGATGTTGGCCGTGGCCGCGCAGTGGATGGGGATGGGCGACGGCCATGCCAACAGTGTGGCCCCGGTATTGGTGAGCGGTCGGCAAGGACTGGGAAAATCCACGTTCTGCCGCAACCTCCTGCCACCCGAACTGTCCGCCTATTACACCGACAGCGCTGACGTGGCGAACACCGCCCATATGGAACAGCTCTTGGTGGAAATGGGGCTCATCAACCTGGACGAGTTCGACCGCATCCCCGTCCGCCGCCATCCGGCCCTGAAGAACGTGATGCAGCTCACCGCCCTGCACGTGCGCAAGGCTTACCGGCGCGACACGCTCCGCCTGCCGCGCATCGCCTCCTTCATGGCCACGTCCAACAGCCACGAACTGCTTTCCGACCCTTCTGGCAGCCGCCGCTTCCTCTGCGTGGAGGTGGAGCACCCCATCGACAGCACGGGCATCGACCATGCCCAAATCTATGCCCAACTGAAGGGCATGCTCCTCGGCGGCGGGCGTTACTGGTTCACGGCGGAAGAAGAGGCGGAAATCCAACGTGCCAACGTGGCTTTCTACCGCACTTGCCCTGCGGAAGAAGCATTCGCCCGCCACTTCCGTGCCGCCCGTCCGGGTGAAGAGGCCCTGTCCGTTTCCCTCCCCGAGCTCATCGCCCTGTTGCGCAAGCGTCATCCGGGCACGCTCACGGGCATCGGGATGCAGGAGTTCAGCCGCGCCCTCGTGGCCGCAGGCGTGGAACGGCGGCATACGGAAAAGGGTAACCGTTACAGGATTGTACCATTGGAGCGTGAAGATAGTAAGCCTGCAATCCTCTCCGAATGAATGAGGAAAAAGACTTTTTGATTTCTTCCAGTAAAAAATAAGGATTCAAGCGGTAATTTCGTATCTTTGCGTAAGATAGAATATAGGATTGATATGACACCAGAAGAAAAGGCAAGGCAAAAAATAGACCGGTGGTTTGCTGATGCAGGTTGGAAAGTAGTCAACAGGGATGAGTACGAACCAACTTGTACGGCTGTTGCCATAAGAGAAGGTTTATTGAAAGGAAATCTTGAAGCCGATTATTTCCTATTTATTAATGGGAAAGCGGTGGGGGTACTTGAAGCAAAACGAGAAGAAACAGACGCTTTTGCGTCAAAAGTTTGCGACCAAGCAACTTTATATGCAAGAAGTGTCCCCAATATCTATCAGGTGTATCAAAAGCCATTGCCTTTTATCTTTACCTCAAATGGTGAGGAATTATATTGCTGTGATTTCCGTGAACAAGATTCTTGTTTCAAGCAGATAATGGCAATTCCTACGCCACATGAATTGGTCAAGAAGTTGGGGATTGAGGATACATTTGCCGGACTTCCGACATTGAAAAGGAAGGGACTTCGTGTTTGCCAGTATGAGGCAGTGACAGAACTTGAAAAAAGTTTCCGCAGCGGACAGAATCGAGCATTGATGGTTCTTGCCACCGGAGCAGGCAAAACATATACTGCTTGTCTTGCTGCCTACCGGATGCTTTCTTATACACCAATGCGTAGAGTGTTGTTTCTTGTTGACCGAAATAATCTTGGAAAACAAGCAGAGGGAGAATTCGGGACTTTCCGTCTGACAGAGAATGGGGATGCTTTCAATACTATCTTTACGGTCAATCGCCTTCGCTCTTCTTCTATTCCTTCTGATAGCAATGTAGTTATCTCTACGATACAACGTCTATTCTCATTCTTAAAAGGAGAAACTATTGAGGATAATGATGACGATGATGAGAACGATCCTGTAGAGGAAGTAACCTTGCCTCCCAATCCCAATTTACCGCACGATTACTTTGATATGATTATCATAGACGAATGCCATCGCTCCATTTATGGGAACTGGCGCAAGGTGTTGGAGTATTTCGATACGGCTCGACTTGTCGGTTTGACAGCAACCCCGATTGAAGAGACAAAGAAATTCTTTAACTATAATATCATCGTTAATTATACCTTAGAAAAGAGTATCGTTGATGGTGTGAATGTGGATTGTAGAGTGTATCGAATAAAAACGCAAGTTACGGAAACTGGGGGAGCTATATTAGAGGGTGAGAGAGTAAAGGAAGAAACGAGATATACGGGTGAGGTTAAGACTGTAAGTAACAAGGAAACCAAAACCTACACCAATAAAGAACTTAATCGGAGTGTCATTAATCCGGCACAGATAAAGTTAATCCTTTCGACCTATCGGGATGTGGTTTATACAGAATTGTTTAATGACCCGCAACGTGAGCCGAATATGGACTATTTACCCAAAACCTTGATATTTGCTCTCAATGAAGCTCACGCTACAAATATCGTACAGATAGCTAAAGAGGTGTTCGGACGGACTGACGACCGTTTTGTTCAGAAAATCACTTATTCAGCAGGCGACAGTAACGAACTGATACGCCAATTCCGTAACGACAAGGATTTCCGTATTGCTGTCACCTGTACGTTGGTTGCCACCGGAACAGATGTAAAGCCACTGGAAGTGGTGATGTTCATGCGTGATGTGGAGTCATTGCCTTTGTATATTCAGATGAAAGGGCGTGGAGTGCGTACTATTGGTGATGAGCAACTCCGCAATGTTACCCCGAACGCATTCAGCAAGGATTGTTTTTATTTGGTTGATGCGGTAGGCGTGACGGAACATGCACAAACAGTGGCACCGATAGATGATGGTCCTACAACAAAAACGATTACGCTAAAGGAGTTGTTGGAACGTATTAGTCATGGCTATATTCCTGACGAGTATCTCAAACGGCTTGCGGCAACGCTTGCCCGGATATACAACAAGGCGGATGATTTGCAACGGAAAGATTTTGTCCGTTTGTCTCATGATGACATGAAGGAGCTTTCTGTCAGAATATACGATGCGTTGGAGAGAGGCATTCTTCCACTGTTTGTAAGTACTGATGAACCCAACAATGAACGTAAGGGGCTAGTCGCTCCGCTTGCCAATCATGCGGATGCTCGGAAATACCTTCTTATACTTGCAGCCGGATTCGTCAATACATTGATGCCGGGTGAAGATACGCTTATCTCCAAAGGGTTTTCCATTGAGGAAGCAAAAAATACGACAGAGGCTTTTGAGGATTTTTGTAAAAAATACTATGACGAAATAGAGGCACTGCGTATCATTTACAACAATGAGGGAAGACCTATAACCTATTCGATGCTAAAGGATTTGGAGAACAGACTCAAGATGGCAAACAATCATTTTACATCCAAACAACTTTGGAACTCTTATGCCATAGTTAATCCTAAAGCGGTAAGGCGTTCCACAACCAAAGAAGAAAGCGATGCATTGACCAATATCATACAACTTGTACGCTTTGCTTTCCACCAAATCGAACGATTAGATAGCATAGTTACTACCTCTAAACAGTTTTTCAATCTTTGGTTAGGACAAAACCAACGTGAAATAACAGACAAACAGCGAGAGGTTATCAGTCGTATTGTGGATTACATCGCTTCTAACGGAGCTTGTACTATCAGAGATATTCGTGAAGATGATGCTACCCATGCAGCCCAAATGATTAGAGCGTTTGGCAATATGCAGAAGGCAGACGAGGCACTTCATTCACTTTACACATTTGTAGTTTTAAGAAAAGCAGCATAAAGAAATGGCAACAAATAATACAACAGAGCAATCGCTCACCAAAAAAGTATGGAATCTGGCAACTACTCTTGCCGGACAAGGAATTGGATTCACTGATTATATTACCCAACTGACCTATCTATTGTTCTTGAAGATGGATGCCGAAAATGTGGAATTCTTTGGAATGGAATCGGCAATACCCGCAGGTTATAGATGGGAAGATTTGATTTCCCTTGATGGGTTAGAACTGGTCTGGCAATACGAAGAAACGCTCAAGTTACTTAGCAAGCAGGATAATTTAATCGGTACGATTTATACCAAAGCCCAGAACAAAATAGACAAGCCTGTTTATCTGAAAAAGGTTATCACCATGATTGATGAGGAGCAATGGCTCATTATGGACGGTGATGTGAAAGGTGCTATTTACGAAAGCATTCTTGAAAAGAACGGGCAAGATAAGAAAAGCGGTGCAGGACAGTATTTTACTCCTCGTCCACTTATTCAGGCCATGGTGGATTGTATCAATCCGCAAATGGGTGAAACGGTTTGTGACCCGGCTTGTGGAACGGGTGGATTCTTACTTGCGGCTTATGATTATATGAAAGGTCAGTCGGCAAGTAAAGAAAAACGTGACTTCTTGCGTGACAAAGCTTTGCATGGTGTGGATAATACGCCTTTAGTGGTGACGCTCGCTTCCATGAATCTTTATTTGCATGGTATCGGTACAGACCGTAGTCCGATTGTTTGTGAGGACTCTTTGGAAAAAGAACCGTCAACTCTTGTAGATGTGATTCTTGCCAACCCTCCTTTTGGAACTCGTCCGGCTGGTTCTGTGGACATCAACCGCCCGGATTTCTATGTGGAAACCAAGAATAATCAGTTAAACTTCCTCCAACACATGATGCTTATGCTCAAAACCGGAGGACGTGCTGCTGTGGTGCTTCCCGACAATGTCCTTTTTGAGGCAGGAGCTGGTGAGGCTATCCGCAAACGCTTATTGCAAGATTTCAATCTGCATACTATTTTGCGCTTGCCTACAGGTATCTTTTATGCGCAGGGCGTAAAAGCCAATGTGTTGTTTTTCAGCAAAGGACAACCTACCAAAGAAATATGGTTTTACGATTACCGTACAGACATCAAGCATACGCTTGCCACCAACAAACTGGAACGGCATCATTTGGATGATTTTGTTTCTTGCTACAACAATCGAGTAGAGACCTACGATGCCGAGAATAATCCGCAAGGTCGTTGGCGTAAATACCCTGTAGATGAAATTATAGCCAGAGACAAAACAAGTCTTGACATTACTTGGATAAAGCAAGGTGGTGAGGTGGACGACCGTTCATTGGCAGAACTGATGGCTGATATAAAGGACAAAAGCCAAACGATAAGTTCGGCTGTGGCAGAGCTTGAAAGGTTGCTTGCGAATATTAAAGAAAATTGAGCTATGCGAAAAGATATTAGCACAAATGATAAAGATATAAACGACCTGTTCCTAAAGGTTGTTGACCTTGTCACGCAGGCAAGGAATCGTGTGGCAACAGCCGTCAATATTGCTGAGGTCTATACTAAGTTCCATATCGGACAATATATAGTAGAATATGAGCAAAAGGGAGAGACTAGAGCCGAATACGGGAAGGCGGTACTGAAAGAACTCTCTAAACGTCTGACTGATAGGCTAGGAGATGGATGGTCGTATTCTAATTTGCGCCAAATCCGACAGTTTTATTTGGTCTACGGCAATTTGACAGACAGTGTTTGTCAAATTGGAGATGCCCCAAAAGCCAACCGCCGGTTAGCCAATTGTCCCGATTCCGAGAAGCGTATCGCCGAGCCTACATTCGCACTTTCATGGTCTCACTATCTGATACTGATGAGGGTGGAAAATTCGGATGCCCGTAGTTTCTATGAGATAGAATGCGCAGGGCAACAATGGAGCGTGAGGCAACTCAGCCGTCAAGTAGGAAGCTGTCTTTATGAGAGATTGGCTTTGAGTCGTAATAAAGATGAAGTAATGCGGTTGGCGAAAGAAGGGCAAACTATTGGTAAACCATCTGACATCATCAAGAATCCCATCACATTAGAGTTTCTTGGTATAAAACCCGATGCGGTGTACTCGGAGTCTAAATTGGAGAATGCCATTATCAACAAGATGCAGCAATTCCTGTTAGAACTTGGTAAAGGATTCTTATTTGAAGCAAGGCAGAAACGGTTCACGTTTGATGAGCAGCATTTCTTTGTTGACTTGGTGTTTTACAATCGTTTGCTACAATGCTATGTGCTTATAGATTTGAAGATAGACAAACTTACTCACCAAGACCTCGGACAGATGCAGATGTATGTCAACTATTACGACCGCTATGTCAAACAAGACTTTGAAAAGCCGACAATTGGTATTCTGCTGTGCAGGGAGAAGAACGATGCACTTGTGGAACTCACCTTGCCTAAAGATGCTAACATCTATGCTTCTGCTTATCAGCTTTATCTTCCTAATAAGGCTTTATTGCAAGCCAAGGTGAAGGAATGGATTGAAGAGTTTGAAGAGAACGAGGAATTAAAGAAACTGGAAGAAAATGAAAAGTAATTGTGCAGTCAGAAACAGTGCGATTACAAACAGAAATACAACGATGGATACAAAAGCATTACGTCAAAAGATACTCGACCTTGCGATACATGGAAAACTTGTACCGCAAGACCCGAACGATGAACCTGCATCAGTTTTGCTTGAACGAATCAAGGTTGAAAAAGAACGACTGATAAAAGAAGGCAAAATCAAGCGGAGTAAGAAGTCTGCAAAGACTTCCGATACGCCCCATTATGAGAACGTGCTACCCAATGGATGGTGTTTTTCAACTTTGGGTGAGGTGTTTACACTTCAAGCAGGGAAAAACATAACAGCAAAAGATATTAAAGATACCGCCACAGAATTACATCCTTATAAATGTTATGGTGGCAATGGCGTAAGAGGATTTGTTGCACTGTATAACAGGGAAGGAAATTTTCCAATCATCGGAAGGCAAGGAGCACTTTGTGGTAACATCAATATTGCTAAAGAAAAGTTTTATGCAACAGAGCATGCTGTTGTTGTAGAGAGATATTGTGATGTAGATTTAATGTGGGCATATTATATGCTGACTGCATTAAACTTAAATCAATATGCCACTGCAACTGCTCAACCTGGACTTTCTGTCACTGTTATCAATGATGTTTGTATTTCGTTACCTCCACGAAAAGAGCAAGAGAGAATATCAAAAGAGATAGGACACTGGTTTGCTTTGCTCGACCAAATAGAGCAAGGCAAAGCCGATTTACAGACCACCATAAAACTAACAAAAAGCAAAATCCTTGACCTTGCCATTCATGGCAAACTTGTACCACAAGACCCGAATGACGAACCAGCCATTGAACTCTTGAAACGCATGAATCCCGATTTCACACCTTGTGATAACGGGCATTATCCGCAGTTACCTAACGGGTGGGCTATTATTAAGGTGGGAGATGCTGCTATATATGTCAATGGGAGAGCATTTAAGCCAGAAGAATGGAACAACAAAGGACTACCGATCATTCGTATTCAGAATTTAAATGATGCGGCAGCTCATTATAATTATTCTTGCGATGTTTATGAAGATAAATATCTGATTCATAAAGGAGATTTGCTATTTGCGTGGGCCGCTTCTCTTGGTACGTATATTTGGAACGGTAATGAGGCATGGTTAAACCAACACATTTTCAAAGTAATTCCATATCCATTTATGGATAAGAAATTTTTGTATTATGCTTTTAAATCTATGATTTCTGATTTTATTACCCAGAGTCATGGTTCAGGTATGGTTCATATAACAAAGAAGCAATTTGAAAATATAACATTATTATTGCCTCCATTAGATGAGCAAAAACGTATTGTCCAGACTTTAGAAAGATATTATAAACAGATAGATGCAATAATGGAGAACTTATAAATTCTCCATTATTGCATCTAATCTGTTCAGGGCTGAATTTATTGCAGCAACAATCCTTACTTGTTCGTTATAAGGCGGTACGGGCACTTCTATTGCCTTAAATAGTTTTTTGTTCAAATGAGGTATTGCCGAACCTATTTTGTTTTCACGCAAAGCCTTACGATGCAAGTTTATAACATATAAGAGATAGTCGGCACACATTTTTTTATTGAGGTGTAGTTGCTTGAATGTGCTACCTTGATAACCTTCAATCGGCGTTCTGAACACTTCACCGGAGTTTTCTCCATCAACTAAAATCAACAGACTATTGGCTGCTACATATTGCCCATTGGTCCAAGTCTTAAAATCACGTTCTCCTCTTAGATATTTTACGTCAAGGTTTGGCATTTCCTTATCTTCAAGTTTCTCTCCATCCGTCAAAGAACATAACATTTGCATCGGAACTACTGCCCACCCGTTAGGTAACTGCGGATAATGCCCGATACGTTCTGCTATATTGTTGCTGTATTTATTATAAATCAATGTAATATGGTAACAAAATTCAAAAATTATTTGGCAAAGACTAATCTTACCAAGAACACCGTCACCTCTTATGTGTGGACAGTGCAGTATTTCTTTAACCATTATGGAGAAGTAAACAAGAAGAACCTTTTGGCATACAAGGGGTATTTGGTAGAGAACTTCAAACCGCAGACAGTAAACCTGCGATTGCAAGGTATCAATAAGTTCTTGGAGTTCACTAAGCAAGATAAACTGAAAGTGAAGTTCGTAAAGGTGCAACAAAAGAACTTTTTGGAAAATGTAATTAGCGATGCCGATTACAAATTTCTCAAAGCCCGGCTTAAAGCTGATGGTTATGAGGAGTGGTATTTCATCGTGTGGTTCATGGCCGCCACCGGAGCACGTGTTAGTGAATTGCTCCACATCAAAGCGGAACATATCAAAGTGGGCTATCTTGATTTGTATAGCAAAGGCGGAAAGATTCGACGGCTATACATCCCCAAGAACCTACGAATAGAAGCAGAGAAATGGTTGAAGAGTCAAGACTTGACATCCGGCTATATCTTCTTGAATCGTTTCGGGCAGCGTATTACTACTCGTGGAATCGCTTCTCAACTCAAGCATTTTGCTGAAAAATATGGAATGAACAAGGAGGTTGTTTATCCTCATTCATTTCGTCATCGTTTCGCCAAAAACTTTCTTGACCGCTTTAACGACCTTGCTTTACTCGCCGATCTCATGGGGCATGAAAGTATTGAGACCACTCGTATCTATCTTCGTAGAACAGCCAGTGAGCAACAGAAGATAGTAGATAGGGTGGTAAACTGGTAAAGCCACATTAGCCCTTAGAAGTGTATTTATTTACACTTCTAAGGCATTTTGAATATTATCAAGAACTGAGAAAAGTTCTTCTATCTTTTGCACAATGCGTTGTTGTTCGGCAAGTGGAGGAAGTGGCATTTCAATTTTATGTAAAGCATTGGAAGATAGTCCAAGTAATCCAATACCTTTTCCTCCTATCAGATTGTTCTCCTTTAAATATGCAAATGTGTAGTAATAAAATGGCACACATAAATTTATCTTTGGACGAAGTCTATGAATATGATTTTGAATGCAAATATCGTAATCATAATTCCATATTGCAGAACGTCCAATATCTCCACCTTCGCATACAAGCAAGTCACCCTTCGTAACAGTGCATTTATCCAATTCGCTTTCTTTGAATGGCATTTGTTTTATTACTGTAAAATCAAACTTATTCCAGTACACATTGGATGTGGTTAAATAATCCTTGAATATACCTTCTTTGTTTGACGAATTGAGTGCTTTACCTGTATTGTGGCTAAAAAGTTCTCCTAGAATAGTTTCTATCCACCCAACAGGATAATGCCCGTTATCACAAGGTGTGAAATCGGGATTTATGCGCTTCAAAAGTTCAATGGCTGGCTCATCGTTCGGGTCTTGTGGAACGAGCTTACCATGAATAGCGATGTCAAGGATTTTGCTCTTGGTATGCTTAATGTACAATTGTAAGTCTTTACAATTAGTATCTATATCATCAACAAAAGACATCCATTTATCAACCTCGCTCAATATTCTTTTTTGTTCCTCTTTGGGTGGAATTGGAATAAAGAAGTTTTTTAACACATCAAAGGGTGGAATATTTTTTATAGCCGTTCCTTTACTTTCTTTATACGCTTCTTGTTTGAGAATAAAATCGAAATAAAGTAGATAAAAACGTTCAATTTCACGATTATATAAGCGTATTAACATCAAAGCTTGATTGATAATTCCCTCTTGAATATTTTGTGGCAAAACATAAGTTTCTCCAATAGTCCCAGCGCAACTAACGATTATATCATATGGATGAACAGCAAAGCCACTCAGTGAGCAATATTTTTCCGTTGAAATGTAATAAGAACCAAGCTTATGGTCTTTTTGTATAGCGTTTTTCTGTTCATATACTTTGTATGTATCTTTGCCTTTAGGAACAAACATAGCTTTGGTTAGGCTACTTCCAAAAGGTCCTTTTTTGTAAAAAGCTAAATCATCCAACTTACACCACACCCAATTATCCGGCACCTCAAACGGAACGTCCTGCTGATAATGGGGCGTATGTGTAGTAAGTCATCTTTGCGGATGCGTAATGGAATGCCAAACTTGAAAAACTTTGTTTTTCGTTTGTCTCTGCGCTTGCCTTTCGCTATCTTTGCATATTGTATTATTAAAACAGATTGTGATGACCCCTATATTTATAGCCGGTCCGTGTGTGATTGAATCCGCTGATTTGTTGGACGAGGTGGCGTGCGAGCTGGTTCGGATAAAGCAGAAATTTAATATAGAGATTTACTTTAAGGCTTCTTTTGATAAAGCCAACCGTACTTCTGTGCATTCTTATCGTGGCCCCGGACTAGAGAAGGGTTTGCAGATGTTGGGTGACGTGCGTGAGAAGTACGGTCTTAAGCTCCTGACGGATATTCATGAAAGTTTTCAGGCCGCTCCGGTGGGCGAAGTGGTGGATGTCCTGCAGATACCGGCCTTTTTGTGCCGTCAGACCGATTTGTTGGTAGCGGCAGCCCGTACCGGTAAGATTGTCAACATCAAGAAAGCTCAATTCCTGTCGGGACTTGACATGAAATACCCCGTGGAAAAAGCGCAGGAGAGCGGAGCAAAGGAGATTTGGCTGACCGAGCGCGGCAATATTTACGGTTACAATAACTTGGTGGTGGATTTCCGTAATATTCCGGATATGAAAGCCTTTGTCCCCCGTGTGGTCATGGATTGTACGCATTCCGTGCAGCGGCCCGGTGCGGCAGGCGGAAAGACCGGTGGAAACCGTGAGTTCGTGCCGGCCATGGCCTTGGCTGCGAAAGCGTTCGGTGCGGACGGATATTTCTTCGAGACGCATCCCGACCCGGAGAAAGCCATGAGCGACGGCCCGAATATGTTGTATCTGAAAGATTTGGAAACCGTAATCGCATCATTGCTATGAGCCAAGTGAAAGATATTGCCGTCAAGTGCTTCCGCGACGAAGCCCAGGCCATTTTGGATTTGATACCTCAGTTGGATGAACATTTCGATGCTGCGGTGGATTTGATGCTCCGTTGTACCGGAAAGGTAATTATAACGGGAGTGGGCAAAAGCGGGCATATCGGTGCCAAGATGGCCGCTACGTTGGCGAGTACGGGGACACCGGCTTTTTTCATCAATCCGCTGGATGTCTTCCATGGCGACTTGGGGGTGATGACACCTGATGATGTCGTCATTGCCATTTCCAACTCCGGCCAGACCGATGAACTCCTTCGTTTCATACCTTATTTATTGGAACATCATATTCCTTTGATTGGCATTTCCGGAAATCCCGATTCTTTGTTGGCCAAGTATTCCACGTGCCATTTGGTGGTCAAGGTCAGCCATGAGGCGTGCCCTTTGAATTTGGCACCGACATCCTCCACTACGGCCACTTTGGCTATGGGCGATGCCTTGGCCTGTGCGCTCATCGAGATGCGTCATTTTCAGGCAAAGGATTTTGCACAGTTCCATCCCGGCGGGACGTTGGGCAAACGCCTCTTGACCACTGCGCATGATGTGATGCGCAGCAACGACTTGCCGGTCATACCTCCCGGAATGAAGTTGGGCGAGGCCATTATCCATGTGAGCAAAGGCAAGTTAGGTCTGTGTGTGGCGATGGTAAATGATAAGGTAGTCGGGTTGATAACGGACGGCGATGTGCGGCGCGCCATGGAAAGTCTGCAGGACAAGTTCTTCAACGTCCCGGTGGAGCAGGTGATGACACGTACGCCGAAATGCGTGTCGCCGGATACCAAGATTGCCAAGATTCAAGATATCATGCACAATAACAAGATACATACGGTTTTGGTGGTGGACGATGACCGACATTTGTTGGGCGTGGTAGACCACTTCAGTTGTATGTTCTGACCAATGTATTCAATATAAAATTTATAAAAAAGGATTGAAGGCCTCGGCTCAGGTCGAGGTGTGGGAACAATTATGAGTAAATGGCGTGTCATATTCTGTGGCGTTTTGTTGTCGTTGGGGCTTGTGTCTATGGCACAGGCAAGCCCGAGTGATTCTCTCACGGTAGAGGACTTGAAAGAGAACGGTGTACTGTTTACGCCCCGTAACCGGGTGACGTTGTTACCGAGCGGTGCGGAAAAGTTTGAAGACATGTTCAAAGCGATAGAGCAGGCCCGTCATTATATCTATCTGGAGTATTTTAATTTTCGCAATGATTCTATCGGGAAAGCTTTGTTTACCTTATTGGATAAAAAGGTGCGCGAAGGGGTAAAGGTCAGGGTGATTTACGATGATTTTGGTAATGTCAGTAACGACCGTCCCTTGAGGAAAAGGCATCTAAGGCAATTAAAGAGTCGGCATTTTGAGGTAGTCGTGTTCGATCCTATTGTGTTTCCATGGGTGAACCACGCCTTGCACCGCGATCATCGCAAAATCGTGGTTATCGACGATAAGGTGGTGTACACCGGAGGAATGAATGTGGCCGACTATTATATCCATGGCCGTCCGGAGTTCGGTAAATGGAGGGATATGCACATGCGTCTGGAAGGTGATTGTGTGCCTCTCTACCGACGTATATTCTGTGAGATGTGGGAGCGTTGTACCGGCGACAAGATAGACAGTTTGGAATACCAGACGGACAGTCTGGCCTTCCAGACCGACTTCCGGGGATTGAAAGAGACGGACTGCGCGGATTCTTCCGGCGTTCTTTTGGGTGTGGCTAATCGTGAGCCGAAGAGGAGTCCGGCTATTATCCGCAGGAGTTATATAGACGCAATCGACAATGCGCAAAAACGGATACAGATTGTAAACCCTTATTTTACTTTGGTGCCCAGTGTGAAAAAGGCCTTATATCGTGCGTTGAAGCGCGGAGTGAAGCTTGAGGTCATGTTGTCTACCAAGTGTGACGTTCCTGTCATGCCCGATGTGGCGGCCTACCATGCCAAAAGGTTGATGAAGCGAGGGGCCGACATTTATTATTATGAAGACGGGTTCCACCATTCGAAAGTCATGATGGTGGACAGCACGTTTTGTACGGTGGGGTCGGCTAATCTGAATAGCAGGAGCTTGAAGTTCGACTATGAGGTGAATGCTTTTATCGTCGATTCCTGTACGACTCGCGAATTACAGTCTATTTTCGAGGTAGACAAATACCATTCTACGTTACTCACTCCGGAGAATTGGAAAAAGCGGCGCTCTTTCGGACGCCGCTTTATGGGATGGTTCTACCATCTTCTCATTCCCCTGATTTGATTTTTACATTCAGCTTTCCGGTTCCGGTTGGAGAATGTCCCGCATCAGGCTGATGTCCAAATCGTTCAATCCGTGTAGGAGCAATTCTTTCCGGTCTTCGTCAAAGGGGGATAGCAAAGGCTGTGTCGTATCCTTCCTTTTGCTGCGGTAGAGTTGGAGGTAGTTCCGGTAATGGGCGATGGCTTCCGTCGTTTGTTTCAGGCACCATGCCGTATGTCCGGCATTGAGATAGTCTTCCCATGTCACCTTGTCCTGTTGCAGTATTTTCCGGTAGTACTTGTCTGCCTGTTCCAGACGTCCCATCTTGAAGTTGCACCAGGCGATGGCTCTCCACGATGGTACCACTCTTTCCCCTTTGTATTCCAATTCATAAAAACGTTGGGCGGCCTCTTCGTAGCGTCCGAGTTGCATCAGGCATAATCCGATTTCCGAAATCAGGCGGGTATCGCCCGGGTTCATCTCTTCCAAGCTCTTCAGGCAGTCGAGTTCCTGCTCATAGCGTCCCAAGGCGGAATAACACAGGTACATTTGTTTCAGAATCCATTCGTTGTCCGGACTCAACAGGTCGGCTTGCTGATAATAGTATATGGCCTTGCTCGGCCGGTCGGTATGCTGATAGCAAAAGGCCACTTTTTGTAGCGTTTCGGCATCTGCCGTTTCGTGTTTGAGTGCCTCTTCCATGTAGGCAATGGCATCCTGGTAATATTCCCTTTTCATAAGGAATGAGGCCATCTCGCGCAAGTAAGCCGGTGTTTTCAACATGCTTTCCAATACTGTATAACGGGTGAACAACTGGTCTCTTTTGAACGGGTCGTCGAATTGTGTCTTACGCGGATGAAGTTTAAAGAAACGGTACAAATCCTGCAAATAGCTACGGTAGACGGAACCGATGTTCATGCTTTCCTTGGCTACATCCCGGAGACCTTCTTCGTTGCCTTCTATCTGTGAGCCGATTTGGGAAATCATCATATCCCGTTGCGAAGGGGCTATTTGGTTGAGCATCATGCAAAGCGAATATTTGTCCGATTCGCAGAAGTTACCGGCTTCCATAAGCATTTGTATCGGATTGTGCCGTATACCCGGAGGGAAGATGCTTTTCACTTCCGGCCGCCGTCTGTTGAATGGCGTGAACCAGTGTGCGACGGATTGGAAGAACGAGAAGCCTTTGAGCGCGGAGAAGGTTCCCAAGTTGATGTCTATCCCTTCCTTACCCATGGCAATGATTTCTTTCATGTTGTCGGCCAACTGTTTGTTGCCCCGCATCTTTTCCCATTCCGCATTCGGTTCTCCACGCAAGGCCTTCGCCAAATCTTCCTCCATTTGCTCGAATCCCATTTTATTGCGTTGATAGTTCCGGCTTCTGAGTAAATCGGGAAAGATTTCATTTTGCAATTTCCTTTCGGCCTTAGCCGTTTCCAGACTGAGCAGGAATTGCTGTTGCAGGAGGATGAGTTCCCCTTTGAGGTGTTCGTCCTGTGCCAGCAATGATAGTCCGTCCGAGAGGTCGGGATAGTAGACAAAGCGCTTTTCGTATTGCATGTAGGTCCACACGGCGGCCGTCATGGCCCGTGCACGGACTTTTGTATGTTCCGTCCGGCAGAAATGAAGCAACAGGCGGTATTTTTGCGGGTCGAAATATCGTTGTATGTTCAGCATGACGGCACTGATGAGCAAGGCTTGTTCATCGACTTCCTGCCGTTCTATGAAGCTTTTCAGTTTTTCCGCGTCGGCTACATGGAAAAGAGGAGCGGTCCAGATATACTCGAACAGCCTGTCGTATGCGTTGTAGAAACTGTTCTCCTCAGCCTCTCCCGTAGAGGTCTTCCCGCGCCCCTCTGACAATTTTTCCCGTAATAAATCGGCCGTTTCGAGCCATTGGTCGAAAGAGGCCGTCTGGTCGGCATCACAGCGATTGTACGTTTCCGCGTACAGGTCGTTTTCGTAACGGACGTGGTAGAGCCGTGCGGACTTGTCGAGCAACGTGAAAGCTCGGTGGGTCAGGTTGCGGTGGACAAGGGCCTGTTGAGGGTCCGTGCCCCCCTGTGATATGAAGGTGAGCATCATGCCATAGTCCTGTTGTACGGATTCCAGTTCACGGTTCAGTTCCGGATTCTCGGTATTGAACAAAATCCCCCGGATACAGTTCAGGGCGTTGTGCATGCGGCGTGAGGTGAGTGCCTCTACGGCATCTTGATAAAGAAGTTCAAAGCTTTTCCTATCCATAAGTTTAAGGAATGAATGGTGTGTGGATGAGCGTGTCGCCCGTATATTCAGGCGTAATCAAATGTCGGTAAGTCAAAAAACGGAGAGCTGTGGCCACGTTGCCTTTTTCCGCCTTTTGGGCTTGGGGATAAGCCGGTATTTTCAGAGAATCTATCGTTTCCGGTTCTACAGGGTAGCCGAGCAGGATGTTCCGTATGCTGTCCGTTTGTTCCTTGCGGTTAATTTGTTCCACGGCTTTGTTGTAGCCTTGCAGCAGCAAGCGCATTTGTTCCGATTTCCTTTTGTCGGTCACAACGTCGGACGATACCATGAAAGCCATGAGCCGTATGTGTGGCTTCCGGCTGTCGTAGATGCTCCTATGGCCTTTCAGCTTGGCTTGTGTGATATACGGTTCGGGAAGGAAAGCCGCATCTATCGTGGCATTGTTCAGCATGTCGTACCGGAGCCGGATGTCGTTGATTTGGGGATGGTAGACCGTAGACGGTTCCAGACGTGCCTGCCCGATGACCGTGTCTAACAACAGGTCTGTCACCGAGTGGCGGGCCATGGCCACCATCCGTTCCTTTAGATGCTTGGTCTGTCGTATGCGTCTGCTTTTGGCCGTCAACAGTTCATGATGTCCGTCCGCCTGCATGAATACGTACAGGCCGGTGCCTTTGCTTTGCATCCATGCCGCACGAATCAGATCCGTGTAGGACACGTCCACGTGTCTGCGGGCGAAAGCCGTATCACAGTCCATTTGGGCATTGAACGTTTGCAGGCGGATGTCCAGACCTAATTCTTTGAACAGTCCGCACCGCTGGGCATAGTAGAACGGCAGGCAGTCCAAGGTCGGCATCAAGGCCACCTTAAGGGCTAAGGAATCTTGACGCGTTTTCCCGGTCTGCGAGGTAGCCGTATCGTTCTGTCCGGAGTGGCATCCGCAAACGATACCTAACAAGAGGAGTAGGGGAATTAACTTCTTCATGGGGTTTTGGAATGAAGAAGGGCAACCCGTATGCACAAGTCGCCCTTCGTATTTCAGAATGTCCGCCGGGACGGATTAACCTTTAATGGCTGCGATACCCGGAAGAATCTTGCCTTCGATGGCTTCGAGCAAGGCACCACCGCCCGTAGAAATGTAAGAAACCTGGTCGGCCATGCCGAATTTGTTGATACATGCTACGGAATCACCACCGCCGATGAGCGAGAACGCACCGTTTTTGGTAGCTTCGGCAATAGCCTCGGCAATGGCACGCGAACCGGCTGTGAAGTTATCGAATTCGAATACGCCGGCAGGACCGTTCCACAGAATCGTCTTGGCACCCTTGATGGCTTCGGCAAAAGCTTTTTGGGTAGCCGGACCTGCGTCTAAGCCTTCCCAACCTTCGGGAATGTTGTTGGCCGGAACCACTTGTGTGTGCGCGTCGTTGGCAAAAGCGTCGGCAGCCACGCAGTCCGTACCCAATACGAGGTTTACGCCTTTGGCCTTCGCCTTTTCGATGATATCGAGAGCCAACTGCAATTTGTCGTCTTCGCAGATGGAGTTACCGATCTTGCCGCCCTGGGCTTTGGCAAAAGTATAAGTCATACCGCCGCACAGAATCAGGTTGTCCACCTTGTCCATCAGGTTTTCGATGATACCGATTTTGGTAGAAACCTTAGAACCGCCCATGATGGCCGTGAACGGACGTTTGATGTTGCTCAACACGTTGTCTACAGCGTTCACTTCTTTCTCCATCAGATAGCCGAGCATCTTGTTGTCGGCATCGAAATAGTCGGCGATGACAGCCGTAGAAGCATGTTTGCGGTGAGCTGTTCCGAACGCGTCGTTTACGTAGCAGTCTGCGTATGAAGCCAATGTCTTGGCAAACTCTTTCTGGGAAGCCTTCATGGCTTTCTTGGCCTCTTCGTAAGCGGGGTCTTCCTTGTCGATGCCTACAGGTTTGCCTTCTTCTTCAGGATAGAAGCGGAGGTTTTCCAACAACAGAACTTCACCCGGTTGCAAAGCAGCGGCAGCGTCAGCGGCCTTGGCGCAATCGGGAGCGAATTTTACGGCTACGCCCAATTTCTCTGAAACGGCGTCTACAATCTGGCTCAAAGAAAACTTCGGGTTCACTTTGCCTTTCGGCTTGCCCATGTGGCTCATGATGATGAGCGCACCGCCTTCGGCCAGGATTTTCTTCAGCGTCGGCAATGCTCCGCGAATACGGGTATCGTCTGTAATCTTACCGTTCTCATCCAAGGGGACATTGAAGTCCACACGTACGATTGCCTTCTTGCCGGCAAACTTGTAATTGTCAATAGTCATAATTTTAAATCTTTATTTAAAGGTTTTCTGTCGTTTCTTTCTTTAATATGATGCTTTTACAGCACTGCAAAATTATACTTTTCCGCTCATATTTGCAAGAAAGCAGACCCTTTATTTGCGGAGGATGGGCTACGTTTTCACGCGGTGTTTCCGCTCGTCGTGCCACGGGTTGTTTACGGTTGGGCGGAAGGGCGTGCCGCTCCGTGGGTACGCAGGTAATGCCGGCATATCATTTTCAGTCCGCAGGCCTCGCATTTGGGCGTACGTGCCGTGCAGGTATAGCGTCCGTGCAGGATGAGCCAGTGATGGGCTTTGGGGATAATGGGAGCCGGGAAATAACGTACCAGTTGTTTTTCCACGCTGTAAGGCGTGGTGCAGGTGGCAGGGACGAGCCCGATGCGGTGGCTCACGCGGAACACATGGGTGTCTACGGCCATGGCGGCTTTTTCAAAAACGACGGCTTGGATGACGTTGGCCGTCTTACGTCCTACGCCGGGAAGCTTGACCAACTCGTCCAAATCGGAAGGAACCTCGCTGTGGTAGTTTTCCACCAACATGCGTGCCATCCCTACCAGGTGCTTGGCTTTGTTGTTGGGATAACTCACGCTACGGACGTATTCATAAATGGTTTCCGGCGTGGCGGCGGCCATGGCCTCCGGAGTGGGGTAGTCGCGGAAGAGCGGAGGGGTAATCATGTTGACCCGTTTGTCCGTACATTGGGCGGAAAGTATGACTGCTACCAACAGTTGGAACGGGTCGTGGTAGTGCAGCTCGGTTTCAGCCACGGGCATTGCTTGTTCAAAATAAGCAATGACACGGTCATAGAGTTCTTGCTTTTTCATTTTCTCTTGCTGTTTACAGGCAAAGACAGGACAAACCGAATGCCGTGAAGCTGGCTTCAGATTGCCGAGATACAGCCTATTTCGTGCAAAAGTAAGGAAAATATGCGAGGCTTGCTACTTTGCGGAACGGAAAAAACTGCATGATAGTATAATTTTTTACAAAAAACAGGGCGCAAGAGGTTCCCGTACGAACGTCAGGAGGTCGTAAAAACGTTTGGCTGAGATTGATTTTTCAATCTCAGCCAAATGATTTTTCATTCGGCGCAGAAATATTTTCTGTTCTGCTGAGACAAATTTTATGTTGTTATTTGATTGAAAATCAGGAGTATGGAAGATGGTCTGTGTTTCTCCTTTTTATGGCTTTGGACGAAAGGAAAAAGATAGACACAGATTCAACTCCGGTTCATCGCCTGTAAGATTGTTCCGTAGTCTTCTATTTGTGAGAAGTATTTCCAGTGCCGGTCTTGTTTGTATTTCTCTGTAGAACCTTGCGGGACGTGGATCCGGCAAACGTTGAACCTGATGCCTCCGAAGGTGTCGGCATGGATGGAGGCCGGTTCCGCAGCTTGGCAATAAATGGTTTTCAGGCCGGCACAGCCGTAAACGGCTTTTTCGCCCATCATATAAAGTGAAGACGGAAGGTGGAGCTCTTTCAGTACGAAGCAATTCATGGGGCATTTGGACGGAATGATTTCGCATCCCTCCAATATGCGTAGGACGGAAAGGCTATGGGGAAGGTAATAGTTTGTTTCCTTTCCCGTTTCGTTATCCTGGCTTATTTTTCGCATCTCGATGTCGGGGGTAGTCCCGAAGAGTTCGCCGAAGTTGGAGAAGGTGGCCGGAGTGCCGCAGGCCGGAAAAGGGACGGTCAGAGTCTTTAGCGAGCGGCAGCCTGAGAATATGTGTTTGCCTAAATGATGTACGGAGGAAGGAATGGTTATTTGTTCCAACGCATGGCAGTCAGCGAAAACGCGGTCGCCGATATGGACGATTTTGTCCGGAATGTCGATTCGTGTAAAGCTGTTGCATCCTTCGAATGCGGAATTGCCGAGATAGACCACGGAGGAGGGCAGCGAGACAGAAGGGAGGGAAATACAGCCGGTAAAACTGTTGCTTTTGAGTTGCAGCAGTCCCTCGGGGAGCTTTACTTCCGTCAGGCTTTTGCAATCGGCAAACACTTGGCTTCCCAGCAGGATGGCATTGTCGGGTATGGATATGCGGGTAAGGCCGTGGCAAGAACAGAAAGCGGCTTTACCTATACTTTTGAGTGTGGTGGACAGGGTGAGTTCCTGCAAGTGGTAGCAATGCGCAAAAGCGTAGTCCTTGATGTGTTTCACTCCTTCGGGCAGAAGAACGGAGGTCAGACTTTTACAATAGGCGAAGGCGTGCTGTCCTATGCCTGTCAGTGTGTCCGGAAGTTGGACACTCGACAGCGACTTGCAGTAACTGAAGGCCTGGAAGCCGATGTAAGTGATACCGTGGGCGACGACCACTTTCCGGATATGGTTCAGATGGCTTTCCCACGGAACTTCTTTTTCGCCGAAGAAATCGTAAAGGGGGCCTGTGCCGGTGATGCGGAGTTCTCCGTTTTCCGGATTCAGGCTCCATTGAGCATGATCTCCGCATGAACCGGAATACGATTCGTGGGAGGATGATTCTAGCCTTTTGGGAAAGAATATTTGTGAAAGGATGTTTTTGACTTTAGCCATTTGTCTATGCTGATTTGATTTATATTCCATCATTTATTGCCCGTTATATATTTGTGGAGAAAAAGGGATTAAGAGTAGAAGGCAATACTTGATATAAATATTACGCAGCTTCCATCCCGTTTTTCTAATGTTGAGGTCCTGAGAAAACCCTAAGTCTGGAAAAACGGGAATGGAAGCCTGCGCATAACACAGGCATCCACCCGCACTTTCTCATCAGACTTGTTTTTGAAATTTCTCAGGTTTCAACATTGATAAGAATATGCAGTAAATGCAATTTTGTATCCACAAAGAGGATGCGTCCCGACGCTCCGGTCTACATCACATCGGCAAAATTAAACATTTTTTCTCTAATAGGATGAAAAAGATAAGGAAATTTTTTATGCGGATAAAAATCGTGAAAAATCCAAAGGCCGTTACAGAGGACTTTGGATTTTCCATAGGAGGGGGATGCCCTGCGGCAATGGACTGAAATGATGGAGGTTTAATATTCAGTCTTGTCTGCCGTGTTGCGCCACAGGTCGAAAGCTGCGATGGCTTCTTCGGGCAGCAGTTCTTCCATGGCTTTCTTGCGGTTTTGACGGGGGAGAGCCAGTTCTTCGTAGATAAAGGAATCGTCGAATCCGATGTCGGCTGCGTCGTCCTTATTGTTACCGTAGTATATTTTGTCGAGGTGCGCCCAGTATATGGCACCGAGACACATCGGGCAAGGCTCGCAGGATGTGTATATTTCGCAACCGCTAAGGTCGAAGGTGCCCAGTCGGCGGCAGGCTTCGCGAATGGCGCTGACTTCCGCATGAGCCGTCGGGTCGTTGTGGGCAGTCACCCGGTTTACTCCGGTTGCGACGATTTCATCTCCTTTTACGATGACGGCGCCGAACGGGCCGCCGCCGTTTTTTACGTTTTCTACTGAAAGCTCAATGGCTTTGCGCATAAATTCTTTGTTTCCCATACGCTTTGTTTTTAGTATGTTGTGAGTGAAAAGAGAGGGAGGGTATTTACGGGTTCTTCCTCCGCTTTTTGGGAATGAATACCCGAAATACGTCCCGCCACGTGTTGAAATCCCGTTTCAGTCCGATTCCGACACCTTGAGTAGTCAGCGACGATTTGGTGAAGTAGCGGTCGTTGGTTTTGCTGTATGCTTTCAGGCTTACGTTTCCGCTTGGGGTCAACAGCCACTGTAGGTCGAAGTCGCCGATGAAGTTACCGTTCGGATTGGTGCTGTTATCCCGATAACCGAAATTTCCGTTGATGAGCAGGCGGTTGTTGAGCAGCCGTCCGGAGAGCAGTCCTTCTACGTCCATGTCGCTCCATCCCGTTTCGCCCGTGCTGAGGTTCGTCCCGATGTTCCAGTTGCTGTTGTTGCCGAGCAGCGTGGAAAGCATCTGGTTGAGTTGCCCGCTCAGAGTAGAGGACAACAATGACTTCATGGCCACGGAGGATTGGCTTTGTTCCGTGTTGCTGTAATCGTAGGTGTAGAAACGCCCGATGCCGAGGAGGTAAATCACCTGCATGTTTTTTTCTTCTTCCGTGCTGATGAGGCTGCGCACCATCTGTTTCTCGTCTTCATTGACGTTGGGCAGGTCGAAGTCGAAACTGATCTGAGGAGACTGTGCCTTTCCGCCGAGGTTCATCAGGCAGTTCACGCGTACGTTATTTTGGCTGAAGGTGGAGCGTGCGCTCAGGTCGTTCAGCGATACGGAGGGTACGGTGTAGACGGCTTGCAGGTTGAGGTCGGCTTGGATGGGCGGACCGCCGAATACGATGGTACCGCCGGGATTGAAAATAAAGTCCTTGCGAATGACGTCCTGCAACGAGAGCTTATAGATGCCATGGTCTATGATGTACGTGCCATACATGGTGAAGTCTCCTTTATTATAATAGTTGGCGCGGATGTTTCCGTGTCCGTTCAGGGCGATGTAGTCACCGGCTTTCGGGTCCATAAGAATCTTCATGGTGGCTTCCGGTGTCAGGTTGAGGCGGAAATTGATACGCATGTCCGATTCCGGCTCCGGAAGAGGGGTGCCGCTTGGGGAGTGGGAATGTCCGTCGATACTGTCCTGATGGGTCTTGTAGGTGATAAACTGGTTGTCTGTCAAAGTCGTTGGAGAGGACAGGTTGTAGACGAACATGGTGTTTTCTTCGGGGCGGGCGTCGATGTTGATGTTCAGGTTACCCGGCTGTCCGTTGAACCCGATTTTTCCGGTGGCGTATGCCGTTCCGCAGAACACTTCGTCTCCGAAATCCTTGACGTCATACCCCAGAATGTTGTAGGCGTCGATGTCGAAATCGAAACGCATGTGGGAGAGGTTGGAATGTTGGAGCACACCGTTGACTACGGCATAGTGCTCGTCTTTGCCGGGAGTGCCTTGCCGGTCGTAAACCATGGCATTACGGAAATAAATGTTGTCCGGGCGCAGAATGACGGAGTCGTTGACGAGGCGGTAGTCCACTTCGGTTGCGTTGACTTTCATTCCTCCCTCGCTAACCAGCATGTCGCCTTCCAGATTGATACCTTTGAACGGACCGAATACGCGGGTCCACCCCGAAGCTCGTCCATGCAAACCGGTGAATATGCCGTCTGTGTAGTGGTTCAGAAAAGACAGGTCTATGTTTTCGGTACGAATCATCAGGTCGAGGCCTCCCTTGGGGGCGGCGCCGATTCGGATGTCTCCGTCCACACTGGTCATGCTGCTGTGGGCCGGGTCTGACATGCGTGCGTGCAGGAAAATTGCATTTTTCTCCTTCTCCCAACCGCCGTGCAAGTTCATTTCGCCCAAATAAGCTTGGTTGAAAGTGAAGTTCCGCACATGGAGGTGGGCATCCACTTCGGGGCTTTTCATAAGGTTGGCTGCGTAGGCCCGTCCGGTGGCTTGTCCGGCAAAATCCACGGTGTGGAAATTAATGATGTTGAAGATGTATTCCAGATTGATGTCTTTCAGATCGACCGTCAAGGAATCGCCCGGGTTGCCCGATACGTTACCGTTGAGAATCAGGTGGCGGTCACCTTGTTCGATGGCGAATCCGTTGATGTTGACCAAGCCCGGCGCGGCATGTACGCTGGAGGCATGTACGTTCCAGACCGAGTCGTTGACGATGATTTGCGAGGGATGAAATTCGATGTCGGTGAGCATCTTCTTTTCTTCGTTTCGGGTAAACCGGGTATCAGCCGAGATGGAACCTTGATAGATTTTTTCGGCGTGGTTGGTCCAATTCAGTCCTGTGTAGACATTGTCATGGGCGGCGCGGGCCAACAGTCTGAAGTCCACGGGGGCTTTGCCGATTTGCTTTTTGAAATCGACGGTACAGGTGAGGGAATCGTTGACACGGCCGGCCAGAATCCGAATGTCGTCTAATTGCTGCCCGTTGTAGTTGAACGACGGGATGGACGCATTGAAGTCCAGTTCCTCGGTACGGCTGTTGAAATAACCGTTGATGTGTCCGGCTTTCGGGATTTGCAAAGGGATGCCGAAAATCTTTTCAATAGGCTCCGTATGGTCGATGTGCATGTACAAGGCTACTTCGTCCGGCGTGTCTTTTTTAAGTCGAGGTGCTTTGACGAAAGACGGGATATAGGCATGGAGCAGTTTCCGGCTGTGGGCGATTAACGTGCCGAGCCTGAAGTCTCCCTCCATTTCTGCGTGCAGGAAGTCGCTGTGCAGCGAGAGGTTGCGTTTGCCGGGTTCATTGGTGGCTTTAAAACATATCGGTCCGAGGGTATAGTTTTCTTCCGATGTAGACATGCAAAAATCGTTCAGGCTGATAAGTCCTTCCATGTTTTCAATGTTGTGCCCTTGGAAATCAGCTTGCAGGTTACCTTGGAACACTGTTCCGGCATACTTGGATGTTAGGGCGAGGGCATGTGGTGCGAAATGTCGGACAGAAGCTTCCGCCTTAATGTAAGGCGTGGATGAATGTAAGTTGAACTCTCCTTTCGTAGTAAGAGCGAGGTGAGGGTCATTGATGCTTACATTGCCGGCGAATCCTCCTTTTCGGTAATCCACGTCGACTGTGATGTCGTGGTAATCGTAATGGTTATAAGACAGGCGACCGATGGTTCCTTGAAGCGAAAGGACGGGATAGGCACCGGAGCGCAGGAGTCCCTTGCCCGATAAGTCGAAAGCCGTTTCGCCGAATTGCTCTTCCCGTCCCGTCAGTTTGCCGAGTTGGAATCCGGGAGTATGCACTTCCGCTTCGATTTCGTTTCCTTTGGCGAAAGATCCGAACAAAGCCAGAGAACCTAAATCGGTATGTAAATTAAGATGGCTTTTGAGATACTGGGAACGATAGGACAGGGCACCTGTGACTTCTAATGTACCGATAGCCTGTAAATAAGGTGAAATGGGAATCTTGTCGTTTGAAGTCCATTCAGACAGTTGCTTGAGGCCGGCCGGGGTGATTCGCAGGTTCCGGATGTCGGCTTTTATCGTTCGTTGGGCCGGATTTTCGAGGTGACGGATAGTCAATGGGGCTTCGAGCACCATGCTCCGGTCGGGTGTGTAAAGTGCGAACTGGTCTATCAGGATTTGTTTGAGGTTTCCGCTGAACTGCGCTTCGGCAGCTAACGTCGGTAGCTCTTCAAGTACATGGTTTTGAACTGATTTGGGGTAAAAGGGGATGAAGTCGGCGAAAGAGAATGTTCCCTGCTCGATGCTGCCTTGAAACGTGAAATCCTGATACCGCCCTTTTCCGTTCCCTTCTTTTATATGGCGGTAGCTCATAGTGACCGGATGGAGGGCTAACCGGGAATGGGGCAGCTCAATGGTAAAATGGTCGAGCTGTGCTTTTTCCCGGTTGGCCGTAATCTTGAAAGACAGTTGTTTAAGCTGTAGGCCGGAGTGTTCTTCAAAGGAGAACTTCTTGACGTTCAGGTTCAAGGAATCCGCCGTATAGCTTTTCAGTGAAAGCGTGGCACTGATTTTGTCCAACACGATGTGGTCCGGATTAAAACGGCCGGGAGTAGAAGACTTGTCATAACGGTGCCACGACAGTTTACCCCGCCGGACAAGTACGGAATTGATGCGAAGGTTCGGGTTGGAAGGCAGACTGTCTTTTTTCGCGAAAGTGTCTATGAGAAACTGGAAGTTCGGCTTTTCTCTCTCTCTGCCTTGGTAGAGATGGATGTCGAATCCGTAGAGTTGGACATTTGAAATGGATATTTTGCCGTGTAGCAATGAGGTCAATTCTATTTTGGCCGACAGGCGGGCTGCTTTCAGCAAATCCTTTTTCTTCTGGTCTTTAATGCGTACGTCGTCGAGAATGATACGGTTGAAATATCCCAAGTCCACCCGGCCGATAGAAAGCTCTGTATGTAAAATATCTTTCAATGCTTCCGAGATGAGGAACGTGACACCTCTTTGCACTGCCGGAACGTGGAGTAGCGCAACCGACAACAGGTAGAAGCCCACGACTATACCTGCGAGTACTCTGAATATTTTCCTTAATCTTTTAATATGACCCTTATTTATGCGACAAAATTACTATTTTCTTTTTAGAATTCTTCACTTTGTCATATTTTTAATGTAATTTTGCGACGTTTTAATTAAAACCAGTTTATTTAATCCTATAATAATGGCAAATGTAATTAAATTACGTAAGGGCCTTGACGTGAATCTCAAGGGTAAAGCTGCCAAGGAGGAGTTTCAGGTGAAGAAACCGGCTGTCTATGCATTGGTGCCGGACGACTTTACGGGAATGAAGCCCAAGGTAGTAGTCAAAGAGAACGACGTGGTGAAGGTCGGGGATAGCTTGTTTGTGGACAAGAACCATCCTGAAATCAAGTTTGTCTCTCCCGTGAGCGGACGGGTAACCATGGTGGAGCGTGGCGACCGTCGTAAAGTGTTGAGCGTGCGTGTGGAAGCCGATGCAGAGCAGCAGTATGTGGATTTTGGCAAGAAGAATGTGGGTCAGATGACTGCGCAGGAGGTGAAAGACCTTCTTCTGGAATCGGGCTTGTTCGGTTTCTTCAGGCAACGTCCCTACGACGTGACGGCAAATCCGTCCGACACTCCGAAAGCTATCTTTGTTTCCGCTTTCAACTCCATGCCGCTTGCAGCCGATTTCGAATATGTGTTGCGGGGACGTGAGGCTGATTTCCAGGCCGGACTCGATGCCTTGGCCAAAATGGCGAAAACTTACTTGGGCGTAAGCTCGAAGCAGACGGCTACGGCGTTGACTGCAGCCAAGAACGTGGAAATAAACTTTTTCGACGGACCGGCGCCGGCCGGAAACGTAGGCGTGCAAATCAACCACATTTCTCCTATAAACAAGGGTGAAGTCGTTTGGACACTCGGTGCGGAAGAGGTGATTTTCATCGGTCACTTGCTGAATACAGGACGTTTGGACTTTACCCGCGTAATTGCATTTGCCGGTTCGGAAGTGAAGAAGCCGGCCTATTGCAAAATGACGATAGGACAGCAACTGAGCACCTTAATCGAAGGTAACGTGACGACGGGCAAGAGCCTGCGTGTGATAAACGGCAATGTGATGACCGGCGTGAAGACCTCGGTCGACGGCTTCTTGGGTGCCCATGTGACGGAAGTGAACGTGATTCCCGAAGGAGACGACGTGCACGAGATTTTCGGTTGGATCATGCCGCGTTTCAACGATTACTCTTCCAGCCGTGCTTACATGAGTTGGTTGATGGGCAAGAAGGAGTATGCACTCGACGCTCGTGTGAAAGGCGGCGAACGCCACATGATCATGTCGGGCGAATACGACCGTGTATTCCCGATGGACATCTTCCCCGAACAGTTGGTAAAAGCCATTATCACCGGCGACATAGACCGCATGGAAGCTTTGGGCATCTATGAGGTGGCTCCGGAGGACTTTGCCTTGTGTGAGTTCGTAGACTCTTCCAAACTGGAGGTGCAGCGCATCGTCCGTGAAGGCTTGGATATGCTTCGCAAGGAGATGGCTTAATTAATTTCATCACAGGTTTAAATGATTTAAATAATGAACGCGTTAAGAAAATATCTTGATAAGATAAAGCCGAACTTTGAAGAGGGCGGCAAGCTTCACGCATTTCGTTCTGTGTTTGACGGTTTCGAGACTTTCCTGTTCGTGCCGAATACCACGTCGAAGTCGGGAGTGAACGTACATGATGCGATAGACAGCAAGCGTATCATGATTTTTGTGGTTATAGCGTTGTTACCGGCTTTGTTGTTCGGTATGTACAACATCGGGTATCAGAATTATGCGGCCGCCGGGGTGGACGGGACATTCTGGGAAATGTTCGGTTTCGGTTTGTTGGCCGTGTTGCCTAAGATTATCGTGTCCTACGTGGTGGGTTTGGGCATCGAGTTCATCGTAGCCCAATGGAAGCACGAGGAGATTCAGGAAGGTTATCTGGTAACGGGTATCCTGGTTCCGATGATCGTGCCGGTCGATTGTCCGTTGTGGATTATCGCGATAGCTTGTGCTTTTGCCGTAATTTTCGCCAAGGAAATTTTCGGAGGTACGGGTATGAACATTTTCAATGTCGCTTTGATTACCCGTGCGTTCCTGTTCTTTGCCTATCCTACGGCAATGAGCGGCGATGCTTGTTGGGTGGCTAAGGAAAGCATTTGCGGTTTGGGAAATGATTTGCCTGATACGTTTACGATGGCCACTCCTTTAGGAGAAGCGGCTACCGGTACGGTACCGGCTTTCTCTTGCGACCAGATTATCGGTTTGATTCCCGGTTCTATCGGTGAGACCAGCGTGATAGCCATAGCTATCGGTGCAGTGATTCTTTTGTGGACGGGTATTGCCAGTTGGAAGACGATGTTCAGCGTGTTTGTCGGAGGTGCACTCATGGCTTGGATTTTCAATGTCAGTGGGATGGAAGGTAACGCCGGTGCTGCCATGCCTTGGTATCAGCATCTGGTATTGGGCGGCTTCTGTTTCGGCGCCGTGTTCATGGCTACCGACCCCGTGACTTCGGCACGCACTGAGACCGGTAAATACATTTACGGTTTCCTCATCGGTGCCATGGCTGTTATTATTCGTGTGTTGAATCCGGGTTATCCCGAAGGTATGATGCTTGCCATCTTGTTGATGAACTTGTTTGCTCCGCTGATTGATTATTATGTCATCCAGAGTAATATCGACAAGCGGGCTAAACGTGCAATTAAAAAATAATAAAGGAACTATGGCTACAAAGAAATTCAAATGTAAAGTGTGCGGTTACATCCATGAGGGTGACGCTGCGCCTGAAAAGTGCCCCGTGTGTCAGGCTCCAGCTTCTGAGTTTGAAGAAATCGTGGAGGCCGGAGGAACGGAGAAACCGGCGAAGAAAGGGCTGAACACCGACGGTAATACTTATACCATTATATATTCATGTATTGTGGTCGTTATCGTAGCTTTCTTGTTGGCTTTCGTTTCCAAGGTTTTGGAACCGCAGTCGATGGCTAACGTACGTATCGACAAGAAAAGTCAGATTCTGGCTGCTTTGAATCTTCGTGATGTGGAGAAAACTGAAGTGGAAAAAACATACGACGAGGTCGTAGTGGCTGATGAAATCATCGACAAGGACGGCAACGTGGTGAAAGACGGTGCTTCCAAAGATGCGGACGGTTTTGCCGTAGAAGACAAAAACATCTCGGACAGCAACCTCCCGCTGTACGTATGTAAGGTGAACGGAGAAACCAAATATGTCATTCCCGTGACAGGTAAAGGTTTGTGGGATGCGATTTGGGGATATGTGGCTTTAAATGCCGATAAGAACACCATTTATGGAGTATATTTTACCCATAAGGGCGAGACGGCCGGTCTGGGTTCTATCATTACGGAATACGATAAATTCCAGAAGCAGTTCGAGGGCAAGAAGCTGATGAATGACGACAAGTCTGCCGTAGCCATCAGCGTGGTGAAGAAAGGTAAAGTCGTGAACGGACTTTCTGATGACAGCCGTTGCGATGCCATCACCGGTGCCACCTTGACTTCGGACGGTGTGAACAACATGCTTCATGACTGTATTTCACGTTATATGACTTTTTTAAATACTAATGAATAAAGGAGGTAAGATATGAGTAAGTTATTTTCTAAAGAGAATGGAGAAGTATTCTCGTCTCCCCTTAACCTCAACAACCCGATTGCGGTTCAGGTGCTCGGTATCTGTTCCGCCTTGGCTGTCACTTCACAAATGGAGCCGGCCATTGTCATGGGGCTTTCGGTAACAGTGATTACGGCTTTTTCCAATCTGATTATATCTTTGATACGTAAGACGATTCCCAACCGTATCCGTATCATCGTCCAGTTGGTCGTCGTGGCTGCTTTGGTAACCATTGTAAGTATGGTGCTGAAGGCTTTTGCTTACGATGTGAGCGTGCAGTTGTCCGTGTATGTCGGTCTGATTATCACCAACTGTATTCTGATGGGACGTTTGGAGGCTTTTGCTATGATGAACGGCCCGTGGGAAAGTTTCCTCGACGGTATCGGTAACGGTTTGGGCTATGCTTTCGTTTTGGTGGTTGTCGGAACGGTACGCGAATTCTTCGGAAACGGTTCCCTGATGGGCTTCCAGATTATCCCGCAGAGCTTCTACGACATGGGCTATATGAACAATGGTATGATGACTATGCCGGCCATGGCGTTGATTCTTTTGGGATGTTTCATTTGGGCTCACCGGGCTTACAATGAAAGGAAAGAGAAAAAGTAATAGAATCATAACCATAAATAGAAAGAAAAAAGAATATGGAACATATGTTAAGTTTGTTTGTCCGTTCTATTTTTGTGGACAACATGATTTTCGCTTTCTTCTTGGGTATGTGTTCTTACTTGGCCGTATCTAAGAATGTAAAGACAGCATTGGGGTTGGGCGTTGCCGTAACCTTCGTGCTTTGCGTGACGGTGCCGGTGGACTATCTGTTGCAGACCAAAGTATTGGCTGAAGACGGTATCCTCGGTATGGATTTGACTTATTTGGCGTTTATCCTTTTCATAGCCGTGATTGCCGGTATCGTGCAGTTGGTAGAGATGGTGGTGGAGCGTTTTTCTCCTTCGCTTTATGCCGCGTTGGGTATATTCCTCCCTTTGATTGCCGTGAACTGCGCCATCATGGGTGCCTCACTGTTCATGCAGCAGAGAATCTCCATGGATCCGGCCACGAGCACGCAGGCTATCTCTAGCGTATGGGATTCTTTGGCATACGCTTTGGGTTCAGGTATCGGTTGGCTGTTGGCCATTGTGTCCTTGGCCGCCATCCGCGAGAAGATGGCTTATACTGACGTGCCCAAGCCCTTGCAGGGATTGGGTATCACCTTCATCACGGTGGGGCTGATGGCCATGGCCTTTATGTGTTTCTCAGGTTTAAGTATTTAAAAGGAAAGGAATAGAACAATGGATATGAATTTTATTTTAGCGAGCATTGGCGTATTCCTCGTCACAATTCTCCTCTTGGTGGTTATTTTGTTGGTAGCCAAGAAGTATTTGTCTCCGAGCGGAAACGTGAATATTACCATCAACGGGGATAAGACGATTTCCGTGGCACAAGGCGGAAGTGTGCTTTCCACTTTGGCTTCCGAAGGGATTTACCTGTCTTCGGCCTGCGGTGGTAAAGGTTCTTGCGGACAGTGCAAATGTCAGGTGGTAGAAGGAGGCGGTGAGATTCTGGACTCTGAAAAGGGACAGTTTACCCGCAAGCAAATCAAAGACCATTGGCGTTTGGGTTGCCAGTGCAAGGTGAAAGGCGATTTGAAGATTAAGGTGCCCGAGTCTGTCATGGGTGTGAAGGAGTACGAATGTACGGTGATCAGCAACAAGAATGTGGCTACGTTCATCAAGGAGTTCAAGGTGCAGCTTCCGGCTGGGGCACACATGGACTTTATCCCCGGTTCATACGCCCAGATCAAGATACCTGCATTTACGATGGATTACGACAAGGATATTGACAAGAGCCTTATCGGCGACGAATACTTGCCGGCATGGCAGAAGTTCGGTCTCTTCCCGTTGAAGTGTGTCAATCCGGAACCGACTGTGCGTGCCTACTCTATGGCCAACTACCCGGCTGAGGGCGACGTGTTCATGTTGACCGTACGTATTGCTACGCCTCCTTTCAAGGCCGACCGTAGCGGTTTCATGGATGTGAACCCGGGTATTGCTTCTTCTTACATCTTCACGCTGAAACCGGGTGACAAGGTGACGATGAGCGGCCCTTACGGCGACTTCCATCCGCATTTCGACAGCAAGAAAGAAATGATTTGGGTCGGCGGTGGTGCCGGTATGGCTCCGTTGCGTGCGCAAATCATGCACATGACGAAGACGTTGCATACGACGGATCGCGAGATGCACTATTTCTATGGTGCGCGCGCGTTGAACGAAGTGTTCTATCTGGAGGATTTCTTAGGCTTGGAAAAAGATTTCCCGAATTTCCATTTCCATTTGGCTTTGGACCGTCCGGATCCTGCCGCAGACGCAGCAGGCGTGAAGTACACTCCGGGTTTTGTGCATAACGTGATGTATGAGACCTACCTGAAGAATCACGATGCGCCCGAGGACATCGAATATTACATGTGCGGTCCCGGCCCGATGTCGAAGGCTGTGGTCGGCATGCTCGACGGTCTCGGTGTAGATCCTGAATCTATCATGTACGATAACTTCGGCGGATAGTAGAGTAAAGAATACATTCTTTTTCATAGTAATTTGCGGCAAGTTTCATTGGTATACAATGGATTTGCCGCAAATTTTTGTATCCAATCGGAAGGGAGGCCATACTGATTTCTACGTTGAAGTTTTGTGTGTAAAATTCGGTATTCTGCTTTCAAAATGACAGAAAAGTAGGATTTAAATGAACAAGCAAATCTTCTTTTTTCTTCCATCTGTGCAGTTCAAGAGAAGGTTTTGAATACATTTTTTTGCAAATCAGGCTTGATTTTTATCTTTGTTCAGCAAAAAGGGGCATCAATCTCAGTCGAACGAAAAATCGTTCGGCTGAAAAAACACTTTTTTTGTCCGTATCTCGTATAACCCACTTCCTCACGTTGTCCGAAAAAAGACTTGAAAATGTGTAGACGAGATGCCGATACGGGCTCTTTTTTCTCTATTTCGCCTCCTTGGGTTTACGGGATTCGACTGTCAAATCGTTGTGTAAATCCGGGATTGGCTTGCTCCGCGTTGAAGCGTAGGCGCAAGCCATGGCTTTTCATTTGGCTTTTTGAAAGTACAGGCCCTGAATGGGTGACAAACCGTTTTCTCCCCACGTGGCGAGAATCGTATATTTCCAAAAGATTTCGCTTCGGGGTACAAATGGCGGAATCTTGCCGGGTGCGGATTGTCATTTTGACAGTATCGCAAAGCGGTGCGGCTCCAGGTGCGCACGGCATCGGACGGAGGGGAAAAGCCGAAGCGGCCCTTCTTAGAATTGGAAATAGATGAACGGTTGCATTTCCGCCGTGACGAACTGGTAAGCGATGAAAACGGTCAGTACGACAACTGCGGCCATCAACGGCAACGGCATGCGCGCAAACCAAATGCGATAACGGCGTTTCCAGTTGTCCGGCAACCAATGTATGACCATGCCTAAGGCGAAGAGGGCAAACACCTTGTCGTAGGCCAGAATAATATCGCCCACGTTGGCGTTCCATGCCGTCCCCATTTGGTTCACCATTTCCGTGGCGATGCGCCATGCCGTTTCGTTGGCAATGGCCGGGTCGAGATTGGAACCCGAACGGAAGAACAGGCGCGTGAAGGTGATGAATACGAAGGTGACACCCACGGCCCATGCGTGCCCCAACCCTGAAAAGCGCCAACGCAAGCCGCTCAGCGCATACAGCCATTTGATAATCGCACTGGCCGTGATGAACAGCATGAAGACGAGCAGCAGGTTCCATATAGGCGCGGGGGCAAAGACATATAACGCTCCCGTTACGGACAAGATGAGCAACGACCAGAGCGTGCGGACCACCGGCCGGAAGTCTCTCCAGAACTTGTAGACAATCATGCCCACGCCGTTCAATCCGCCCCATATCATGAAATTGCAGCTTGCCCCGTGCCACAGGCCGCCGAGCAGCATGGTAATCATCGAGTTCAGGTTGGCCCATATCTTTTTGCGGCGGTCCGGGCAGCGCAGTCCCACCGTGACGACAATGGCACCGAGCACCAGTACGCCTCCGGCCACGTAAAGGTTTCCCGAGAGGATAAGGGCCACGAACGTAATGGTCAGTATCCAGAAATACGTGCCGAAGGTGGCGTTGCGGTTTCCGCCCAAGGGGATGTACAGGTAATTCTGTAACCAGCGCGACAACGAGATGTGCCAGCGTTTCCAGAAGTTACTGCAATTCGGGGCTTTGTACGGTGAATTGAAATTACGCGGCAGATAGAATCCCATGAGCAGCGAGAGACCGATGGCAATGTCCGTATAGCCCGAAAAATCGGCATATACTTGCAGGCTGTAGGCAAAGAGGGCCATGAGGTTCTCAAAACCGGAGAAAAGCATGGGGTTGTCGAACACACGGTCGATGAAGTTCACCGCGAGGTAGTCGCTCAGGATGATTTTCTTGAGCAGGCCGTTGAGTATCCAGAACACGGCCATGCCGAATTGCAGGCGGCTCAGGCAGTACTTGCGGTAGAGTTGCGGGATGAAGTCGCTGGCTTTTACGATAGGTCCGGCCACCAGTTGGGGGAAGAACGTGACGTAGAAACCGAAATCGAACAGGTTGCGCACCGGTTTCACCAACCCGCGATACACGTCGGCCGTATAGCTGATGATTTGGAACGTGTAGAAGGAGATTCCTACGGGCAGGATGATGCGGTCTACGCTGAAGAACGGTTGGCCGAGCAACCGGTTGCCCTCGACAGCCAGCAGGTTCGTCACTTGGAAGGAGGTGCCGCATACGGTATTCACCAAGTCCGCGAAGAAGTAGGCATACTTGAAGTAGCACAAGATGGACAAGTCGATGGCGACGCTCAGGACGAGGAAAGCCCGCTTTTGCCAACGCGCCTGCACGCGGTAGATGAGCTGGGCGATAAGAAAGTCGCTGCACGTCACAAACAGGAGCAGGCCGAAAAACAGTCCGCTCGTTTTGTAGTAGAACAAAACGCTGACGAAAAACAGGTAAGTGTTACGAAGCAGCCGTTTGTTGCGGAAAAGCGCGAAAACGGCGAAGACAATGGCAAAAAAGGCCCAAAACTGGAATTGCGTGAACAACAGCGGACTGTTCGGGTCGAACGAGAATACACTTTCTATGTAATGCCACAGCACGAGCAGGTTTTCTTTAATTTCCATCAGCTTGTAAATAGTCGGTTATGATTGCATTGTAGAGCATGTCGCCTATGAGGTGGTATCCCTCGGCGGTGAAGTGGATACGGTCGGGGCGCATCAACCGCTTGCCGCGCCACAAGGCGGAAGAGCGCGAACCGCCCATGATATGATATTGGTCCCATACGGCACCGCCAGTCTCGGCGGCCAGTTCTTTGAATGCCTTGGCCACGCGCGCCGTGTTGGGATTGGTACGCTTGCCGTGCCTTCTCCCAAGGTTGAGCAGGCAGTCGTTGTTGGTCACGAAAAGCAAAGCGCAATGCGGATTCGCGGATTTGAACAGGGCGATAAGTTCGCGGTAATGCGCTTTGAACTGTTCCGGGTCGAATTTCTGCGGCGGTACGTTGGCGTCGTTGATGCCGATGCCGAAAATGGCAAGATCCGGCCGGATAAGTTTCAGGTCTTCGGGCAGGTGGCGGCAACGCAGCCAGGCCGGTACGTCGGCCCCGTTAATCCCTACGGCATGATAGACCAGTCCGTCCCGGTCGTTTTCCGGCAAGATACCTGTCAGCGTGAAACGTCCGCCCTCTCCGGTGTGGATGCGTATGTCCGCCGTGTCGCAGGCTTCGGGATAGTGTATCAGGAAACTGTGCGTGGCAGCGTCATGTTGCGGGAGGAGGGTGTCTCCGCGATGTATGGCGTAGGGATATGCCGTGGTGTCGTTGGCATAGCCCAGTATGCGCAGTCGTGTGAAATGCCAGGCGGACGTATCGCTCGGATTGAGCCGGAGCGTCAGGCTGGCGGAAGGGGCGCCGGTGCTGACTGCGGCTCCGGTCAGTCCGAGGGTATCAGTGCCGTTGGGCTTGATGCACCGGCAACTTTCCCATGTTCCGGTAAAACCGATACGGTAGTTTTGGGGAGCGTTCGTCCGCAGGATGCGGAAAGGGAATACCACGCCCCGGGCGGTCATTACCGAGTCGCCCAAGGTGGAAAAGTTCATCCGCAACCGGTGGCTCAGGTATCCGGCCTGTACGTGGCTGCCCCCGATGTGGAGGATGTTTATTTTGCCTTTGCCGGTGGACAGCAAGCTATCCATTTTGTGATAGAGTGTGTCGAAGTCGGCCCGTCCGGATGGGAATTGCAACGTGTTGTCTCCGTATCGGATGAACAGGTAATCGGGGAGAGGGCGTAACGCAGCTTCGCGGCGTACGGAATCATTCTTCTCATGGGCGTGGCAGCCAACCAGTAGGGCAAAGGCCGCTAAAAGCCCGGATAATATCCTGTATTTCTTCATGTCTTTCGGAGGGATATTGAAGATAAAATTAGGGGTTCAGTGAATCATGGGACACCGTGTCGGTGTGCGTAGCCTGGACGGACGGGACCTGTGTGGTATCTACCACCAGTTCCGTACTGTCCGCACTGAGTTTCAGTTTGTCTTTTCCTGTACGGAAACGATAGAATTTATGGTAAAATTCAAGCGTTTCATAGAGGATATTGCCTACGTGGCGGGCACCTTTGGGAGTGAAATGCACGTAGTCCGGTCCGGCCAGATAAGCGTCCACCCACTTCATCATGGAGCCGCGTCCGCCCATGGCGGCATAAAGGTCCCAATAGGCTATGCCGCATTCTTCCGCCATGGCTTTCATGGCTTCTACCAGACGGGGCAGGATGGGGTAAGTCTGCATTTCGCCGTCTATGGAAGTGGACATGTCCGACGGGCCGATGAAGAGGAAACAAGCATCGGGGGCCAGTTTCCGGAGATATTCAATCTGTCGTTTCAGGCCGGACATGTAATTGTCGATACCTTCTTTTCCTTTCAGGTAAGGAACGGAATTTCCGCCATATTGCAGGATGATAAGCCGGACGTTTTCGCGTCCGAAGAACGGGGACAGCGTGGATGAATGGATGCCGGTGAATATCGTGCCGGAGCAGCCGCGCATGGGGATGTTGTCGAGCGAAACGCCCGTTTGCCCGTCGAGCATTACTCCGTACACATCGGCTTGTCCGTCGACCGTAAGGCTGACCGTAGTGCGGGGACTGCTGAAATTACGGGAATAGCAGTAAAACCGGTCGTTGAGTTGCGTTTCGTTCAGGATGAGGGTGTCGGTTCCGGCCACCGCTGCCGCTTTTACCGGGGCGCTGGTCAGGAGCGTGATTTGACCGAAGCGGGAAGCGTGCGGAAAATGCTGGCGGTCGCGCGTGGAAAACCGGAATGTGGTCGGCCCGTCGAGTGTGGCCGTTTGTCCCATGACTCCGTATGCCTTACTGTCGAGCCGCATATCCTTGGGGCCATAGACGATGTGTCGGGATAGCCCTTCCGGCGATACGGATTGTGACAACGTGTAGGTCGGGACGGTTTGTACGGCCGGCGCCAACCCCACGCCACTTCCACCGAACCGTTCTTGGAACGCTTCGCGCAAGACGGACGAGATACGGTCGCCCTCCAACTGCGAATCGCCGTAGTGCATGATGCGGACGGGGCGTTCGCGTGCAGCTTCGAGCGCATCGAAAAACGGGTCCAAATAATCTATGTTGTCTCCCGGCATATAAATGCGTGCGGCGTTCGTCTCGCAATAGGTCATGAACTCGCTTTCTTTTTCCGCTTTGAGTGCGTCCATGCGCATTTGCAGCAGTTCTTCCGTGCTGAGGGTGTCAGTTGATACGGTGTCGGTCGGGAGCGTTTCTTTTTCTTCTTCCGTTTGAAGGACTTCTGTCAGAGAGGGAAACTTCATTCGCACACTGCCTACGGCGATACCGTCTTCCGGAAAAAAGTATGCGACGAGCGCCAACAATCCTAAAATGGAAAAGATAAAACAAATAATGGTTCTGATTTTCATCCTGTTTGGGGGTGTTTGTGAAAAACGCTGCAAAGTTACGGAATATCGCTGGAATAATCGAATAAAAAGGCCGATTTGATAACTTCCATGAGGTGGAAGAGTGTTTTTTCCTTATATTTGTGACGTCAATAAATAATATATGGAACAAAATCCTCTTCAAAAAACGCGTATAGAGGTCGTGGACGCCCTACGTGGTTTTGCCGTAATGGCTATTATTCTGGTCCATAACTTGGAACATTTTATTTTTCCAGTTTATCCGGCAGATTCACCGGAGTGGTTGGAGGTTCTGGACCAAGGGGTTTTGAATGTGGTGTTTAGCCTTTTTGCAGGTAAGGCATACGCCATCTTTGCCCTTTTGTTTGGTTTTACTTTTTATATTCAAACGCAGAATCAAAAGCGGCAGGGGAAAGACTTCGGTTACCGTTTCCTGTGGCGCATGGTGCTGTTGGTAGGTTTTGCCACGTTGAATGCCGCATTCTTTCCGGCCGGCGATGTCTTGTTGCTGTTCGTTGTGGTGAGTCTGGTCTTGTTCTTTACGCGTAACTGGTGTGACAAGGCTATTTTGATTGCCGCCATCATATTTTTGTTGCAGCCGGTTGAATGGTACCACTATCTGGCCGCTTTGGCCGACCCGGCTCACCGCTTGCCTGATCTCAAGGTGGGCGAAATGTATGCGGAAGTGGCGGAATACACGAAATCCGGGGACTTTTGGGATTTCATTGGGTGCAACATTACGTTGGGGCAAAAGGCCAGTTTGTTGTGGGCCGTGAATGCCGGGCGTTTTTTCCAGACGGCAGGGCTGTTCCTGTTGGGCTTTTACATCGGAAGAAAACGGCTTTTTGTGTCATCCGAAAAGAACCTTCATCTGTGGGTAAAGATATTGATTGTTTCCGCTCTTTCCTTTGCACCTTTATATACGTTGAAGGAACTGGTTATGGGACAGGACGCTATCGTACAGCAAACCGTGGGTACTGCATTTGACATGTGGCAGAAATTGGCTTTCACGCTGGTACTGATAGCGTCTTTCGTGCTCCTTTACCAAAACAGGAGGTTCAGCGACGCGGTCGGCAATCTGCGTTTTTATGGAAAGATGAGTCTTACGAATTATATAAGCCAGTCTATAATAGGAGCGGTCATTTATTTCCCGTTCGGTCTTTATCTTGCTCCTTATTGCGGATATGCGGTGAGTTTGTTGATTGGAGTTTTCACGTTCCTGCTGCAAGTATGGTTTTGCAAATGGTGGCTGTCCAAGTATAAACAAGGGCCTTTAGAGCGTATCTGGCATAAATGGACTTGGATAGGAACGGATAAGAAGTAAGTCGCCTTTTGGGAGTAAAGAAGGACGATTGAACCACTGCGTTCCGTCCGGATAAATAGTCGATAAGAGTTTTTTCCTTTTATCGGCGTATTTTTAGTTTATAACATGTTAATATGAGTTAATTATTCGGGGGGGGGGTAAATAATTAGTCACTGATTTATTACATTTGTACGACAATTTAATAGGTAAACAGCTAAATATATTGCAATTTATGGATAAGCATATTATCGGTGAAAATGCGGGTAGGGTATGGCGTCTATTGAGCAGTGACGACCAACGTCGTTGGGAGTATTCGGAGATAAAAGACATCTTAGGATTGAATGATGCCGAACTGGGCAGTGCCATTGGCTGGTTGGCTCGTGAGGATAAGATACAGTTCGAGTTGGAACATCATAACAGCAAGGATGAGAAGGCCTATTTGTATCTTATGCTGAATGTATATTTTTGATTGTATGGTACGGTCGGGATTTGCCTCTCTTCAGAAGAGCTGCACTGTCCATCCTTGTCGGGAAGTAGGGACTGAGAAAAATAAAAAGTATGACATAATGGCAATTATTTCAGAATCCTCTATACGAAGCGATATCGGCAAAAGTTAGAAAAAGTGAGCAATAGATTTGGACTCTGCCATTCTGACAGAGTGGCTTAGAGAGATGTGAGAGGAAGATGCAGCCTGCTACTTAGGGCTAAGCTGCATCTTCTGGAAATTGAAAAACAGTATTTTGTTGAAGGCTTTTTAAAGTTCTGTGCTTTTGAGAATCTTTTTAAAGAAATCAGGTCTTTTTACGCGTGTCCATTCTTCGTACCATTCTTGACCGTTGACCATGAGTGTGATGGAAAAGTTATCTTTATCCATCCATTTGATTTTAATGTCTTTTTGATGTTCACGAATCAAGTCGGGGCTTACGGTTTTGAATGTGCCGCAATCGCCTTTGAATGTATAGAACAGTTTCTTGGGATTTCTCGGGGTGAGCGTGAACGACAGGTAGCGGTGTTTGCCGTAAATCTTATAGCGGTCGTAGCTTGCGGGTGGCACCACACCTGTACGGTTGTTGCGTTTGGCTTTCAGTTTCCATGTCCCCTTGAAACGGTCGTCCCGCTCTTCGCTTTCTTTGAAACAGGCCAGTACACGGTCCAACTCTTCCGAGGGGGCAGAACGTTTCCAACGCTCGGTTTTCCAAGTGCCTTTCATGCCTGAAACGTCGTAAGTGTCTTTCCACGTGTCTTCGAACTGATTGGCATCAATCCATTTTCTGAGGCGTATTTCTCCGGCTTCCAATACTTTGCTGTCGGACTTTTCCTTATAGGTTCCTGTAGCGCCGGTAAAGAAGACGAAATCAGGATTGCTTCTGTCGTATGCGCAGATCGTCAGCGTGCTTTTCTTGCCATAGAATTTATAGTGCAACACCGGTTTGTCATATTTGTAGGTACGGTAGGCTGAGTCGCCTATACATACCATGGTCCAGCATCCACGGTCGTCGTAACGCTGTGGCTTTCCTTGGATGATGCTTTCGGAGCTGATGGAGGAAGGACTGGTTTCTGCGGCTGTTTTTGAGTCGATACTTTGAGTTTCGGTCTGGTTTGTGAGGCGGGTGATGTTGACCTCCGTGTTATGGGTTAAGTTTTGGGTGTTTTTTTCGGCTGTCTGTGCCATCACGAAGCCGGTAACTCCCCAAAAGCTTATACTTGCCGTCAAAGCTATGATACGGCTTCTGCCGTTTTTGATTTGCTTGTTCATAAATAAAATCCTTGATTTGAGTGATGAATAATTATAATTTGATTTGGCCAAAATCCATTCTTTATTTTCCGTGCAAGTCAGTACCAGATTGATTTGATATTGTTCGCGGTCATAACCGTTGTCCAGTACGTCCTTGTCGGCCTCCATCTCTTGAAGTTCCTTGATGGAGCGGATGAGAAGCCAGACAAATGGATTAAACCAGTTGACGGATGCCACACATTGCAGGAACAGAAGCTTGTAGAAATGTCGGTGCCAGATATGGCTTTCTTCATGGGCTAATACGAACTTTTGTTTTTCCGGTTCTATATTTGTCGGCAAAAAGATATTATACGAATAGGAGAAGGGGGTGGAGTAAGGCGTGTGGTACACCTTAATGCATCCTCGTTGTTCTTTGAATCTTGATTTTCTGCGGATGAATTCCAGGCTACCAAGTTGCAAAATGAGGTAAATCATAAGAAGAAGGATTCCCGTGACATATAAGTAGCTTATGTTGTCTTTCAGATATTGTTGTGCCACATAATAGTACGGCACAGATAGAGCGGGCTGCTCGTCGGGTAGGGCTGTTGCGGGGACCGTATGATAATTGGGCTTCTGTGTCTTATCGTCAGGGCTTAGGATTGGGGTGGGAAAAGAAGAAGGTACGGTCGGGGTTACGGGTGTTTCGCTCACAAAAATGTTTGCATTCTGCTTGGACATTTCCGGATTTTCGGTTTCTACCCATACTGTAAGTTTAAGGAATAAACTTGCAGTGACGAAGCATAATCCGGCTGTAATGAATAGCTGGGCTTGTCGGCTTTGGCATTTCATGTGTATGAAAACGCGGTATAGTGCCCATAGAATTACGCTCGTAAGCAGAGAGGCAAACGGATAGAATCCCGGTACGATTTGTATATTATTGAAAAAGGCGGTCATGATGTGGTAGTGTCTTGGATTACTGTTTACCCTTTTTGATAATCGTTATCAGTTGGTTGATTTCTTCCTTACTTAGATCCTCTTTTTCTGCAAAGAAACTGATGAGTGACATGAACGACCCTCCGAAAAAGGTGTTCTTCACTTCTTTCATAAAAGTACCGGTGTACTCTTCACGGCTTATGGTCGGAGTATAGCGTAGCATCTTCCCGACGCTTTCAGAACGTACAAAATCCTTTTCTTTCAGGATTTTCAGAAAAGTAGCTAATGTGGTGTAAGCCGGTTTGGGTTCCGGATATTCTTTTAAAATATCACTCGTAAAACCGCTTTGTTCCGGCAGGTTCCACAAAATGTCCATGACTTGGAATTCCGATTTGGTGAGTTGCTTATGATTTTTCATTCTACTAATCTTTTAGTAACGGCAAAAGTACTTCTAATTTCTTAGAAGAGCAACTAAAGGATTAGAAGATTGTATATGATTTGCTTATTTTAACGATTTCGGTTTGGGGGGCTATGAAGGTTGAGGTTCATAAAATAAGAAGGCCATGCCTTGTCGGAAGCATGGCCTTATGAGTAGTGCATAGTAAATAGAATCTATTGCTTTGTTTCCTCTTCCGTCAGGATGGCTTGTGCAGATTCGTCTCCCAACTCGGTCGCTTTCTTCAGATGGGCCAGACCTTCTTCACGTCGGTTCAATTTGAGTTGGCAAATGCCCATCAGGCGGTAGGCATCTCCGAACTCGGGATTCAGTTCCGCGCTCTTTTTTGCGGAAGAGAGTGCTTCAGCAAATTCCCCGATACGGTAATAGACCACGGCCCGTTCGGCATGATATAACGGTTCTTTGGGTTCCATGCGTATGGCCCGGTCGATATCGTCGACGGCTTGTTGGAACATGCGGCATTGCATTTCTGCCTGTTCGCGACGGTAGTAGAAGTAGGCAGTGAGTTCATCGCCCATTAAATGCTCGTATTCATTCAGATCCAAAATGGCATCCCGGTAGCGGCCCAAGGCGAGCAAAGTGTTGGATCGCTCCAACAATGCCGGTGCCGCATCTTTTAAATAAGGTTTGCTGAAACATGCCACGGCACTGTCTTGCAATGCCAGTATCTGTAGCGTATCGGCTCCTGCCATCCGTTTGCATTGGGCGGCGTAGAGGAACAGGTTGGCCGAACGCATATTGGTTCCCGTCAAGGACAAGTATTTTTCGAAGGCCTTTTCGTAGTCTTTGAGTGCATAGAGCGTATTGCCCTCCTGAAGTGTATAGAGGGGGAGAGGATTTTGCTTGTAGGCTTCTCCAGCGAGTGAGAGTGATTTGTTCATGTCCCAGTCTTTATACACCGTGTAACCGGGTTTCAAGTTCAATTCGTATAGCAGTTTGCTGAAAGCATAGTACACTTCGTCTTTTTTCTCGGCCACGTCCATGGCTGCATTCATATCTTCTTCAGCGGCTGCATAGTTGCCGTGTGCCATGTAGAAATCAGCCCGTTGGGTGTAGGGTTCGCTGCTTTTGGGAAATTGTTCCGCATAGTCGTTCAGGTACTGGTTATAGGTGGCGGAGTCCGAACGGGCGGCCGTCATGAACAGGAACGTGCGTATATCCGCTTCATCGGCCGGTAATGCCTTACGGATGTGGATGGCATTTAAGTCGTTGTCGGCCGAAGACATGCCGTTGGTGCAAAGTGTGTTGCCGTATGCGACACTGACGGCGTAGGACGTTGTGGCGGAGGCGTTGGCTTTCCGCTGTATCATTCCCAATACTTCGCCTTCTTCATCCATGACCGGACTGTTCAAGTACTTTTCGTCCAATGGCCGACCTAAGGTGTAGTAACCGTATTTCTCGTTGAATTTCTGAATGTCGTGCAACGTGTCGTTTACACACATTTTGTTTTCTTTTGTCGGGTAGGGGAGGACGTAGACGTGTTCATGTTTCACGCCCATACGGTCTGAAATGGTCAGTGCCGGGGTATCCTTGTCGGTTTTTACCCGGAACTTCACCAAATCGTATAATGAGCTGACTCCCACGATGGCTTCCACTTCGTATTCCTTTCCTTCTCCGCTGACGACTTTGGCTTTGCTGGCTTGTTTGAACAGTTGGTAATCGGCTAAAGCTGTTCCGTTCTTGTCGATGAAAAAGCCGCTGCCGGATTGCAGCATGTCTCCTTTTTCATTCATGGTCACGATGCTGATTTGTGCTTTTGCCGCCTTTTTGAACCATTTGGGATTTTGGGCAGCCAGATGGCCGCCCAAGGTAGACAGGCAAGTCAATATAAATATGATCTTTTTCATTTTCTATAGGATTGGTTAAGCAATTCTTTAGCGTTATTGATGGCCGCATCGGTCAGTGTGGTGCCGCTCAACATGTGGGCGATTTCCTCCACGCGTCCTTTTTCGTCCAGTTGGACGATATGGCTGCTGGTACCCTCCGCGTGGTCTTCCTTGTAAACTTTGTAATGCGTGCTGCCGAGAGCCGCGATTTGGGGCAGATGGGTGATGCTGATGACTTGTCGGTTGAGTGCTCCCATTTCCTGCATGATATGCGCCATCTTCTCGGCGATGCTGCCGGAGACGCCGGTATCTATTTCGTCGAAAATGATGGTAGGTAGTTTGACCGCCCCGGAAATCATGGCTTTCAGCGAGAGCATGACGCGCGCGATTTCACCCCCCGATGCCACTTGGGAGATAGGTTGCAACTGGCCGTTTTTGTTGGCACTGAAAAGGAAGTTGATTTTGTCGGTTCCCGTCTCGTCCGGTACTTCTTTGGGAGTGAGTTCCACTTTGAATTGGACGTTCGGGATGCCCAACGGGATGAGCTTTTCTTTCATCTGCCTTTCCACGACCGAGGCCGCCTTTTGCCGTAGCGAGGTCAGCCTTCCGGCTTGTTTCTTCATAGACTCAAGGGCTTGGTCGCATTGCCGTTGCAAGGCCTGTATATGTTCGTCGCTGTGTGTGATGGCGTTGAGTTTTTCGCGGTATTCCTCCTCTATTCGCAGAAGGTCTTCCAACGTGTCCACACGGTGTTTCTGTTGCAAGTCATAGATGGTGTTGAGCCGTTCGTTGACGTATTCCAGACGTTCCGGATTGAACTCGACCTGTTCCGTGCGTCCGGCAATCTCGCCGGCAAGGTCTTTCAACTCAATGTAACATGACTCCATACGTGACGCCAGTTCATTGCCGTCGGGATAAACTTTTCCTATATTGTCCAAGAGATGGGTTGTTTCTTTCAAGACGTTGACGATACCGTTTTGTTCATTGTCCAAAAGGTTTTCCGCTTGATACAAAGCCTGTTTGATTTCTTCGGCATGTGTCAGTGTTTCGGCCTCTTGCTCCAGATCTTCCTGCTCTCCGGTTTTCAATGCGGCATTCTCTAATTGTTCCAGTTGGAACGTGATATAGTCTTCTTCCGTACGGGCTTGTTCCGCGGCTTGCCGCGCCTGTTGCAACGCCTTTTCCGATTGCTTATAAGCCGTGTACAGTCTTTTATACTGTTGCAGTTCATCCTTGTCTCCGGCCAGGATGTCGATGACGTTCAGTTGGAAGTTCTCTTTGTTCAGCAACAAGTTTTGGTGTTGGGAATGCACGTCGATGAGCATTTCCCCCAATTCCTTGAGTTGGCTCACGGGAGCGGGCGTATCGTTGATGAACGCCCGGCTCTTGCCGGATGCCGTGATTTCACGGCGGACGATACATTCTTTTCCGTCGAACTCCAAATCGTTGCGTTCGAAGAACTCCTGCATGCCGTAGGCACTCAGGTCGAAAACGGCTTCGATGATACATTTCGACATACCGTTTTTTATGGATTTACTGTCTGCGCGCTGACCGAGCAGCAGGCCGATTGCACCGAGGATAATGGACTTTCCGGCACCGGTTTCTCCGGTAATGACGGAAAATCCCGGCTCGAACCTGATGTCTAACGTGTCTATTAATGCGTAATTCTGAATGAATAAAGATTTCAGCATATCCTTATTTTCTGAGTTTTTCCCAATAATTGCTTTGTGAAGCGTTGATGGCGAACACGATATTATATACTTTCTCACGTTCTTCCGCCGTGCCCTTTCCGCTGTAAATGCTGACTAACTCATCTCGTTTGATGTCGGTGAATATGACGGGGAGCGCGCTCATGCTTTTTTGGTCGCGGGCTTGTTTGAGCATTTCTATGGATTCCGTGATGGCCATGCGTGCCGTATCGGTATTTTCCGTCATGCGGTCCAGTCCCTGGCGGTGGTATTTGTATTCCAGTTGCCGGAGCGGTTCCATGGCCCCGTCCAGATAGTCGTTGATAATGGCAAAGCGGTTGCGGTCGTTTTCGAAAGCTTTCCATCCGGCATAGCCCAGGTTTTGCGAATTGTTGGCTACGTCCATAGCCATTTGCAGGATGTCGGAACCGCCGAGCGGTGCCATCGTATCCATGTCCATGCCGATGATGAGGTAGGCATAGTAGGCAATGACAGCCGTAAGGTTGTTGTCCACTTGTTCCGGGCGGAATTCCAGTTGGTCGAATTGTTGGAAAGTAAAGTTGAAATTCTCATCCTGAAAATTAAACACCGTCGTTGAATAGTTGGAGTCATACACCGGACGTGTACTCTGCACCTGTATCGACCCAGTAAATGAATTGTCCGTTTCGCTGTAGGTTTTCAGCGTGATACTGAAAGTACAGTTGATGCGTTCTTCTTCTTCGTATGTCATCCCGGTCCATTGCCTCTCGTTGATGAAAGCCGTCAGGGAGTTCTGCAACGCCTCGAAGACGGCGTCCGTCGTGTTGGAGATTTGGGAACGGTTGATGGTCACTTTGGCGTTGAGTTCCTGTGCCACAGCCGGAGCTGCAATGTGAAAACATGCCGTCAGGGCCATGAATTTAAGACAGGAGGCTATATGTCTGCGTACGTCATGCATATTCATCCGGCGTTAGAAAGAGGACACGAGTCGGTCGACAATGTCGGCCGCCACTTCTTTTTTGCTTTTCAGCGGATAGACCACGGAATCGGTCCGGCTGATAATGGTTATTTTATTCGTGTCATGACGGAAGCCCGCCCCTGGGTCGTTCAGCGAATTGAGCACGATGAAGTCGAAATTCTTCCGTTCCAGTTTTTCGTGCGCATGCGCCGTCTCGTCATGGGTTTCGAGGGCAAAGCCTATGAGTTTCTGTCCCTCACGTTTCATCTGGCCGAGCGTTTGGGCTATGTCGCGTGTCGGTTTCAGACGGAGGACAAGGTCATCGGCTTCACGTTTGATTTTGCGGTCGGAAGCTTGCGCAGGCGTGAAGTCGGCCACGGCTGCACATAAGATGGCAGCATCCGATTCCGGGAAATGTGCCGTGGCCTCGCGGAACATGTCTTCGGCCGATTCCACGTCGATTCGCCGGATGCCCGCCTGCGTGGTGCCGAGAGACGTCGGACCGCAAACCAACATGACTTTCGCGCCGCGTCGGGCACAAGTCTCGGCTAAGGCGATTCCCATCTTGCCCGATGAATAGTTGCCGATAAACCTTACGGGGTCTATCTTTTCATACGTGGGGCCTGCTGTAATCAGGATTCTTTTCCCCTGCAAGTCTTGTCTGCCGGAAAAGTAGTCTTCCAGAACCTTGATAATATTTTCAGGTTCCTCCATGCGTCCTTTGCCCTCCAAATGACTGGCCAATTCCCCGCTGGCAGGCTCAATGATGTGGTTGCCATAGCTGCGGAGGCGTTCGAGGTTTTGCTGTGTGGAGGGATGGGCGAACATGTCCAAATCCATTGCCGGAGCTACGAAAACGGGAGCTTTCATGGACAGGTAGGTCGTGATGAGCATGTTGTCGGCTATGCCGTGGGCCATCTTGCCGATAGACGAGGCCGTAGCCGGTGCAATCACCATGGCATCGGCCCAAAGCCCGAGTGCGACATGGCTGTGCCAACTCCCGTCGCGTCCGGAAAAGAATTCGCTGACCACTGGTTTGCTGGTTAGTGCGGAGAGGGTGACGGGCGTGATAAATTCTTTGCCCGCCGGAGTGATGACCACTTGCACTTCAGCTCCCCTTTTAATCAATCCCCGGATGAGATAGCAGGCTTTGTAAGCCGCGATGCTTCCCGTGATTCCCAATACGATTTTCTTGCCTCTTAATGTTTCCATGCCGGTTTATGCCTTGTTCATATCCAAACGTATCTGGGTTAAAATCTGCTTGGTGTTGCGTGCGAAGTCACCTTGCAGAATCCAACTGTAATATCCGGGATCCGTACGTAACACGTCGGTGACTTTTTTTCCTTTGTATTTGCCGAAGTTGAACACGACATCACGATTTTCATCATAAACCATGCGTCCGGCAAAATCCACGTTATCCGTCATCCGGGAAAAATCGGACAGGAATGCCACGTCGTTTTTCAAGTCTTCAGGATAGTGGTCCAGTTGTGCCATCAGGACTTCGTATGTAGCTCGTGTGTCGGCCAAAGCAGAGTGGGCATTTTCCAAATCCTTTCCGCAATAGAATTTGTATGCGGCACTCAACGTCCGGCGTTCGAGCTTATGATAAATGTTTTGTACGTCGATGAATTTACGCTTGCGGATGTCGATGTCTATGCCCGCCCGCAGGAATTCTTCGACCAGCATCGGTACGTCGAAACGGTTGGAATTGAATCCGGCGAAGTCGCAACCCTTGATGGTATTGGCCAGTTCCCGGGCTACTTGCTTGAACGTAGGACAGTCTGCCACGTCTTCATCATAGATACCGTGAATGGCCGAAGAACTTTCCGGAATGTGCATCTCCGGATTGATTCGCATGCTTTTGGACTCTTCATTGCCGTTAGGGTACACTTTGATGTAGCATAATTCTACGATACGGTCGGTGGTGATATTGATTCCCGTGGTTTCCAGATCGAAGAAAACGACGGGATTGTTCAGATTTAATTTCATTTTTATTCTTTTAGTCGTTCAGCATCATAGGCATCAGCAGCATCAGCAGGTCTTCGTTTTCTTCCTGCTCTGCCGGGACGATTACTCCGGCCCGGCTCGGGTCGGCCAGCTCGATGATGACGTTTTCTCCCCCCATGTTGTTCAGTATGTCGATGAGGAACGTACCCTTGAAACCGATATTCATCGGAGAGTCTCCGTATTCGCAGGGCACGCGTTCCTCGGCCGAGGTGGAGTAGTCTATGTCTTGTCCGGAGACTACCAACTGATTGCTTTCCAGATGCAACTTGATCAAAGCGCTGCTTTGGTTGGAGAATATCAATACGCGTTTCAGGGCGCTCAGCAAAGTAAGGCGGTCCACCGTAACCCGGTAGGGGTTGTTTTGCGGAATGACAGAGTTATAGTTCGGATAGCGTCCTTCGATAAGCCGGCAGATGAGTCGGGAAGATTCCATGGTAATGTAAGCATTACGCTCATTGAACTTCAACGTGACGTCGTCCGATTCCTTCGGTAAGAGGTTTTTCAGAATCGTAGCCGGCTTCTTGGGAAGGATAAAGGCTGCGGGCTGATGGTCTTTGATACCGTAGTTTCTGTTGCGTACCAATTTGTGCCCGTCGGTAGAGACAAAAGTCAGGTTGTCGGCTTGGATGTCGAAATATACCCCGTTCATCACCGGACGCAATTCGTCGTCGGCCGTGGCGAACAAGCAACGGTTTATGCCGTTGAGCATCGTTTCGGCCGGTATGATGAGGGCATTCATGTTCTCCTGCGGGAGGTTCATTTCCGGGTATTCGTCGGCACTTTGTCCCACGATATTGAAACGTCCGTTCTGGTAGTTGGCCGTGATTTCCATGTTGTCCGGATTGATATCGAAAGAAAGAGGCTGTTCCGCAATTTCTTTCATGGAGTCCTGGATGGTTTTGGCGTTGATGCAGAAACGGGCATTGGCATCGCTTTCCACAAGTTCCAGGTTGGTGATTAGCGTCGTTTCGCTGTCCGAGGCCGTAATGGTGAGTATATTATCTTGGATTTCAAATAAGAAACAATCCAAGATAGGGAGCGTATTCTTTGAATTTATGACGCGTCCAATCGTCTGCAAGCGATTGAAAAGTGCAGAGCTTGATACGATAAATCTCATAATGTGGTATTTTTAGAATTATATTCAGCAAATTTACATATTTAAGTAGAACGGAACAAAAAAAATAATTTAAAATTCGAGAAAGTAGAAAATAAGTTGTAATTTCGCATCACTAAACAGTTAATGTAGAAATATGGAAATTACAGGAAAAATTATTGCTGTGTTACCTGAGCGGGGTGGCGTTTCTCAGCGTACCGGTTCGGAGTGGAAAGTACAGGAATATGTGTTGGAAACTCAGGAGCAATATCCCAGAAAAATGTGTTTTGACGTTTTCGGCGCAGATAAGATTGCACAGTTCGCCATTAAGATCGGCGACCAGCTTACCGTGTCTTTCGATATAGATGCGCGTGAATATAATGGCCGGTGGTACAATAGTATTCGTGCTTGGAAAGTGGAGCGTGCGACAGCTCCGGCCGAATCTCCCGCAGGACCGGTGCCTTTCCCTCCGGTTTCGGATGCGGCGCCTGTTGATTTTTCGGCAGGAGATTCTAAAGACGACCTGCCTTTCTGACAGGAACGGTGGAAGTATACAGTAATCCCGATAGCAAGAGGCTATCGGGATTTTTTGTGCTTCCTTGAACCGTGCGGGGTATTGCAAAAGGAGCCGGACAGATTGTCAGAATGTCATTCCATGTCCTGCAGGAATCGTTTATTTGCACGTGGATGCGACGGTTTACAGAAATATGCGATTCTCACGCGGTGGGAAGAAAACGATTTGGAAGCGATAGGGTGGACGAGGCTTCCATTATGTCGGGTGGGAAAGTGCGGTCGGCGTTCGTTGGGGGAGAAGTTGTAAGTACAAAGATGGGTTGGCCAGACCATTTGACATCGGGGTTTTGAAGGCGGAGAAGCATCGAATAGAAGAAAAACGGCCGTCTGCGTCATATCGTTACCCCGTTTTCGGTTGCCGTTCATGGCCGTTTGAGGATGTCGTCTGAACAATAAGAGGAGAAAAAAATGTTATTTTGCTCCAAATGAAAAAAAGTTTGGCTGAGATTGATTCTTAATTTTGCTTAATTTGGTTCAAGTTTCCGCCAGAATGGCAAATAAGTGTATTCAAAATAGCCCTGAATCCTTCCTGAATGGATGTCGTATGCGAAAGTGTGGGTTGGGGAATCCGGCTTTTTTCTGTCAGGAAGATGGTAAAATACGGAATTCTGTTGACAAGATGAAAGCCTGCGTCTTTGTGCGGACATCTCCGTCCCGTGGCTTCTGCCGTATGCCTTGGATGGGCGGGATACATGTGGAAAGGAAGACGGCCTCCGGACAATTTGCCGGAAGCCGTCTTCGCTTGGTTTATAAAAAGAGGTAGTTACTTTATTCGTCGTAGCCTCCGCCCAAAGCCTGATACAGCTCGATGGCAGCCTGTATTTGGCTGAATTTATTGCTGATTTGCGACATCTGTGCCGTCAGCAAAGTCTGTTGGGCTGTCAACACCTGCAGGTAGTTGGTCGACGAGTTCATCATCAATGCTTGCGTGCTTTTTACAGCCGTTTCCAAAGAAGCGATCTGTTTGGTGTACAAACCGTCTTTTTCTCCTGTGGCCTGTATTTTGGTCAAGGCTGCATTGACTTCCGTTCCGGCATCCAATAAAGTCTGTTGGAATGAAAGCTTGGCCTGTTCCTGCTGTGCTTTTGAGATTTTATATTGTGCACGCAACTTTCCGTTCTGGAAAATGGGTTGTGTCAGCGACGCCATGGCATTCCATATCCATTTGCCCGGATTGACCGGTAGGGTACCGAGGTCGTTCGTCCAGCCTATAGCACCGCTTAAGTTCAAGCCCGGGTAGAAAGCGGCACGCGATTCGTTGGTGGCGTAATATGCTACGGCCAACTGGGTTTCAGCCTGCTTCACGTCCGGACGGTTGGCCAGTGCGGCAGCCGGAATACCGGCCGACATGCGGGCCGGAACCTTCCAATTGTTCATAGAGCCGATGGCATACTTTTGCGGAGCTTCACCCAACAGGGCAGAGAACTCATTTTCCAAATCACTGATTTGCTGTTTCAAGTCCGTGATTTGCGTGCAAATGCTATAGTAGTTGGCTTCAGTCTGCGACACGGCTGCCATGTTGCTTTGACCGGCATTCATCAAGGCACGGGTGGTTTCGACGTTCTCCTTCCACAGTTTTTCCGTTTCCTGACTGACGGCTAACTGGTCTTTCAGCATGGCCAGCGAGTAGTAATAGTTGGCGATTGCCGCAATCAACTGAGACTGTACGGCCTGTTTGTAAGCCTGGCTGTTTTCAAGTTGGGCTTGTGCACGCTTTTTGGCATTGTGCAGGCTTCCGAAGATGTCTATTTGCCAAGAGGCTGATACCGGAATGGTATAAGTTTGTGTGGCTTTTCCCCAATCCACACCGGCCAACGAACCTTGCGGAGCGAAAGCGAGACTGGGGATATAAGCCCATTTGGCAGCCTTCAGCGAGGCTTCGGACTGTTCGATTTGCAGTTGGGCACTACGTAAGTTCGTGTTTTGTGCCAACCCTCTTTCAATCAGAGTCTGCAGTTGGGGATCCGTGAAGATTTCTCTCCATGCGAATGAGGCTAAGCCCAATGAGTCGCCGCTTTGAGTGTTGTCGCTGCGGTACAGACCGTCAGTCTGAATGTCGGCCGGGCGTTCGTAGCTTTTGTATAGACCGCAACTGCTCAACAGAGCAGCCGTGGTCATGGTCATAATTATCTTTTTCATTGTTCGTCTTTTTCGCTTTTAAATGCACTGCGTTCTTCTAAACTCTTTTGGCGTTCTGCTAATACTTGGGCGTCTGCTTCTTCATGCAAAGGCGGACGAACCTTTTCTTGCAAGTATTGGAATACGATAAAGAATACAGGAGTAATGAAGAGTAGCGCCAAAGTACCGATTAACATACCGCCGACAACACCCGTACCCAGAGAACTGTTACCGTTGGCTCCGGCACCTGTGGCGAACATCAAAGGCAACATACCGAAGATCATGGTCAACACCGTCATCAAAATCGGGCGGAAACGTACTTGGGCTGCAGAGTAGGCTGCTTCGATAATGCCCATTCCCTTTCGGCGACGTTCCGTGGCATACTCTGTGATAAGGATAGCTGTCTTAGCCAACAGACCAATCAACATAATCACACCGGTTTGCAGATAGATGTTGTTTTCCAGACCGAAAAGCCATGCGAAGAGGAACGAACCCATCAAACCGCACGGTACGGAGAGGATAACGGCCATCGGAACTAAGAAACTTTCGTACAGACACGACAGAATTAAGAAAATCAGCACGATACAGAACACGTAGATGAAGACCGTGTCGTTGGAACCGGCTGTTTCTTTCTCTTCACGTGAGATGCCGCCGTATTCATAATTATAACGGTTGGGCATGGTCTGTGCGAATACTTCTTCAATGGCTTGCATGGTCTGGCCCGAAGAATAACCCGGAGCCGGGTTTACGTTGCAGGCAATGGCATCGAACAGGTTGAACCGGTTGGTGACTTCAGGTCCCATGGTCTTCTTGACACTGAGGAATTGGCTGATAGGAGCCATTTCGCCGTTCACCCGTACAAAGATGTTGTTCAGCGATTTTTCATCCAAACGATATTTCGGGTCAGCCTGAATCATGATACGGTATACCTTAGAGAACAAGTTGAAGTTGGATGCATAAATACCACCACAATAACCGCCTAATACGCTTAACACTTCAGACGGAGAGATTCCTGCGCGTTTGCATTTTGCCGCATCTATGTCGATAGCATATTGGGGGAAGTTCGGGTTGAAGGTCGTATATGCCATGGCTACTTCAGGGCGTTGGTTCAATGCACCGATGAACTTCATGGTATTCTGATAGAATGAAGTCAGGTCGCCGCCCACGCGGTCTTGGAGCTGCAATTCGATACTGTTACCCATACCGTATCCCGGAATCATACCCGGCTGGAACGTGAAGGATTGTGCCTCTTTGATGCTTTGCAGCATGAAGTTCAGTTTATTCATGACGGAAGTGGCATCCTGTCCCTTGCCTGTACGTTCGTTCCAGTCTTTCAAACGAATGATGAAAGAACCGTAAGACGTACCTTGACCGGCGATGAAGCCGTAACCGGAAATCTTTGAATAATGGTCTACTTCCGGAATTTGCTTGATGATGTTTTCTATCTTGGCCATTGTCTTGTTGGTAGTAGCCAAACTGCTACCCGGCGACATGCTGACATTGACCATCATCGTACCCTGGTCTTCCTGAGGAACCAATGCCGTTTTGGTCGTCTTCATAAAGTACACTAACAGCACGCATGAAACAACAAGCGAGCCCCATGAAATCCAACGATGATGAATGAAGAACATGACTCCATTCTTATATTTGCTCATCATGGCATTGAACGAAGCATTGTAGGCGGCTTTTACGATACCGTTAATGCTTCTTTTGCCTTTCTTGCCGCTCGCAGGACGCATCCACATAGCACATAGCGCCGGACACAACGTCAAGGCATTCAGACATGAAATACCTACGGCTACGGCCATGGTCACACCGAATTGAGTGTAGAAGATACCGGACGTACCGCCCATGAAGGTCACAGGGATAAACACAGCCATGAACACAAGGGTACAAGTGATAACGGCCATGGTAACATCAGACAATGCATCTTTGGTGGCCAGATAGGGCGATGTGTATCCGACATCGAATTTGGATTGTACGGCTTCGACCACCACAATGGAGTCATCCACCACCGTACCGATAACCAACACGAGTGCGAATAGTGTCAGGATGTTAATACTGAAACCTGCAATTTGCATGGCCGCAAAGGTTCCCACCAATGAAACGATGATGGAAATGGACGGAATCAGCGTACTCTTGAAGTCCTGCAAGAAGAAATATACCACCAAAATAACGAGGATGATGGCGATTACCAATGTCTCAACCACTTCATGGATAGAAGCAAACAAGAAGTCATTGGAACTCATCATTGTCATGAATTCCAGACCTTCAGGAAGTTCTTCGTTAATCTCAGACAACAATTTGGAGATTTCCGCATTTACCTCCGTGGCGTTTGAACCGGCAACCTGGAACACCATAAAGGTACAGCTCGGATGCCCGTCTACGTTACTGTCGAAAGCGTATGACTGAGTGCCGAGTTCTACACGAGCCACGTCTTTTACGCGTAAGATATTACCGTCGGGTAAAGAACGGACTACGATATCTTCGAATTGACTGATATCGGTCAGACGTCCCTTATATTTCATGGTGAACTGGAACGTATTCGTTGAGTTCTCACCCAATGAACCGGTTGGAGATTCCAAGTTCTGTTCGCCCAAGGCAGAGGTAATGTCGGTGGGGACAAGGCCGTATTGCGCCATGACATCCGGCTTCAGCCAAATACGCATACTGTACGTGTCACCCATGGCCATCACGTCTCCCACACCCTCTACACGTTTGATACGGGGCACTACGTTGATGTCAAGGTAGTTGGCAATGAATGTCTTGTCATAACGGTTGTTAGGGCTGTACAACGAACCGATTTGCAAGAAACTGGTTTGTCGTTTGGTGGTCGTCACACCGATTTGCGTTACTTCTACCGGTAACAAACCTTGAGCCTTGCTCACACGGTTTTGAACGTTCACCGCAGCCATGTCGGGGTCTGTCCCTTGTTTGAAGTAAATAGATATATCGGCAGAACCGGAGTTCGTGGCAGTAGACTGCATGTAAGTCATGTTTTCCACACCATTGATTGCCTCTTCCAGAGGTTGGATCACACTCTTCATCACAGCGTCTGCGCTGGCTCCCGTATAGGTGGCCGAGACACGTACGGTCGGAGGAGCAATGTCCGGGTACTGCTCAATCGGCAGGGTGCCCAGTGAAATAAATCCTACGATAAGAATGAGGATGGAGATGGAGAAAGCCATCACCGGGCGTTTTATAAATATGTTACCTTTCATTGTTTTTACTTAAATTAGAATTCACTATTTACCTTGATTTTGTGCACCTTGTGCTGTACCCACAGGTGTACCTTCGCGTACCAGACCGGCACCTTCGGCAATGATGACATCGCCCACGTTCAAACCTTGGGTTACAATGTATTCCGTACCATTGTTGTTGGGAGCCACCTCGATATTAGCACTTTGGGCTTTTCCGTCTACGACCTTATAGACCAAGACCTTGTCCTGAAGTTCGAATGTGGCGGCCTGCGGGATGACTATCACGTCCTTGTAATATACCGGTACTTCTACATTACCGTTGGCTCCGCTGTGTAACAGGTGGGAAGCATTGGGGAATGTAGCACGAACCTGGGCCGTACCTGTGCTGGTGTTGATTACTCCGCTGATGGATTCAACGCGACCGCTGTCCGGCAGGACGCTACCGTCGTTCAGAATCAATTTCACGGCCGGCATCTTTTTGGCTGCCTCTTCCAACGAACCGTATTGACGGGTCATGTTGAGCAAGTCGTCTTCGTTGACGGAGAAGTAAACATACAGCTCGCTGTTGTCGGAGACGGTGGTCAAAGGCTGCGGGATAGAACTGCTGACCAATGCGCCCTGACGGTAAGGAAGCTGGCCTACCACACCGTCGGCCGGGCTTTTTACTACGGTATAAGACAAGTTGTTTCTTGCATTTACAACTTGTGCTTTCATTTGAGCTACGGATGCTTTTGCACTCAATAAGCTATTTTGAGCTTTCTGTAAATCGAAATCGGAAACGACTTTCTGATCGAACAGGCGCTTGGTGCTCTTGAATGTCAAATCGGCTGTAGCTTCTGCTGCTTCTGCTGCTTTCAGGTTGGCTTCGGCCGTGTTCAAGGCCGCCTGGTAAGGCACCTGGTCGATGATAAATAACGTTTGTCCTTTCTTGACACGGTCGCCTTCTTGCACGCACAGACGTTGGAGCGTTCCACTGACTTGCGGATATATCTCTACATCCTGACGTCCTTCAATTCTTGCACTGTAAAGTGATTGTAATACTATGGAGTCGGTTTTTACGGTCATTGTCTTGTAAGAACCCGTGTCCATTGCTTGTTGTTGCTTATTGCAACCAGTTAACGCAACTAAGCAACAAAATGCTGTCGTTGCAACAGTCTTAATACCTCTATTCATAATTAATAAATAAAATAATAATCTCAAAAACGGTGCAAAAATACACAAACTGTGCGAGTATACGCTTGTTAAAAGTACCTTTGTTTTGTTCATTTTGGGAAGTAACCTTGCATTTTAGGAATATTCTACTTAATTTTGATTTCTATTAACGAAATAATCTCTTTATGGAAGAAAACATACGTTCGTTGTTGGCGCAGGAGTGTTTTTATTTTAGGACTTCCTTGAATTGGACGGTAGAGAGTGGGGTGACTTTAGACAAGTGTTTACTTGTAATGGTGGAGAGAGGGAAGGCTTCTGTTTTCGTAGGGGAAAATGAGTATACTTTGGAGCGGAACCAGATACTTTTCATGCGGCCTGAGTTACCGCTGAAGAAGTTGCGTTCCACGACGGATTTTTCAGTTTCGTTGATGGCTTTTCCGCCTTCTATGCTTCGGGACAGTACGGAACGTATGGAGCCTCGTTTTCTATTACTTTTGTTTACACAAGTGATTTGGGGGGTGGATACGGAAAACCGGAAACTGGTGGAGCATTTTCGGGAATTGTTTCGTTTTGCGGTTGCGGATTACGGCAGGGGATACACGCGTGAATTAGTACTGAGTTTAGTGAATGGTCTGGTGTATGGGGCTTACGAAATGTGTGGGGCTGCACGTCTGGAGAATTTGTCTTTGGACTCTTCCCGCTCCCGGGAGTTGTTCCGGAACTTTATGGAGTTACTTCATGAACATCTGACGCGTGAGCACGAAGTGCAGTTTTATGCCGGTAAACTTTGTATTTCATCCAAATATCTTACTCAGGTCTCGAAAGGGATGATCGGACGTACGCCCAAACAGATTATCGACGAAACCCTTATGCACGAGGCCATGAAGTTATTGGATAAAAACAATTCGAGCATACAGGATATCAGTGTCAGTCTCGGATTCCCTGACCAGTCTTATTTCGGACGTTTTTTCAAGCGTTTGAAACACATGTCGCCCCAGCAATACCGCTTGAGGTCGAAACGTTGACAGTCCTTTCAATATCTAAGAACTTTTGTGGACTGGAATTTTATAAGAAGCGTTCCATCGTCTTCGGAAAAGAAGGAGACGATGGAACGCTTATATTTGTAAGCCGGATATAGACCTCGTGCGAGGATTCAGGCTTTATGAATTCATGCTCATCAGGAACTCTTCGTTGTTCTTAGTCGGTTCAATCCGGTCTTTCAAGAACGTCATGGCTTCTATCGGGTTCATGTCCGCAAGAATCTTGCGCAGTACCCACATGCGATCCAGGGTCTGTTTGTCATGCAACAGATCGTCGCGTCTTGTGCTCGAAGCTACGATGTTGACAGCCGGGAAGATACGCTTGTTGCTCAGCGAACGGTCGAGCTGGAGCTCCATATTTCCCGTACCCTTAAACTCCTCGAAGATGACTTCGTCCATTTTACTACCGGTGTCTATCAGTGCGGTGGCTATAATGGTCAGCGAACCGCCGTTTTCGATGTTACGGGCTGCTCCGAAGAAACGTTTCGGCTTGTGCAGTGCGTTGGCATCCACACCTCCGGAGAGAACCTTTCCGCTGGCGGGAGAAACCGTATTGTAAGCGCGTGCCAGTCGCGTGATGGAGTCGAGGAAGATGACCACGTCGTGTCCGCATTCTACCATTCTTTTGGCTTTTTCCAGTACGATGCCGGCTATCTTCACGTGGCGTTCCGCCGGTTCGTCGAACGTGGAGGCTATGACTTCGGCGTTGACGGTGCGTGCCATGTCCGTTACTTCTTCCGGACGTTCGTCAATCAACAGCATGATGAGGTACGCTTCCGGGTGGTTGGCGGCGATAGCGTTGGCAATATCCTTCATCAGGATGGTCTTACCCGTTTTAGGTTGTGCCACCAATAAGGCGCGTTGTCCTTTACCGATGGGGGCAAACAAGTCTACGATACGTGTAGAAAGATTGTCGTTATGTCCTTTACAAAGTTTGAACTTTTCGTCGGGGAAAAGCGGAGTGAGATGTTCGAAAGGCACTCGGTCTCTCACGTCGCTGGGAGCACAACCGTTGATTTTTGTCACTCGGATGAGCGGGAAATACTTTTCGCCGGGTTTCGGAGGACGTACGGGGCCTTCTACCACATCACCGGTTTTAAGGCCGAACAATTTGATTTGTGAAGTGCTTACGTAGATGTCGTCCGGAGAAGACAGGTAATTATAGTCGCTGGAGCGCAGGAAGCCGTATCCGTCCTGCATGATTTCCAAAACTCCTTCACCCGTCAGAATGTCTCCGAAATCGTATGCCGGTTCAGTGCCTTTAGGAAGTGCTGTTTCCTTTTCCGGGGCGTTTTCTGCCGCTTCGTACGAATAGGTATCGGGAAGTCCGTGAGATGTAATGTCCGGTTGTTGGCTGGGGTAAGTCATATACGTTTCATCCATGGCCGGTTCTGTCGGGATGATGGGGATGTCTTCCACCACGACGAAATCATTTTCGTCTGCAGAGAAGAAATTTTCTGTAGAAGGTGCCACAGATTCCGCTTTTTCCGTGATTTCCGGAACCTCGGTTTCTGTCGCATCGTCAATTGTTTCCGTGGGCTGAGCCGGAATGTCCTGCAAGATTTCCAACGGAACGTCGGTGATAGGTTCGTCCATAACCGGAAGCTGCTTTGCTTCGTCCGACAAAACAGTGGCTTGTTCCTCTGCTAATTTTGCAGCAGCTTCCAATGCCGCTTTTTCGGCTTTTGATTTCCGTCCTCTCTTTTTGGGAGCTGGGGCGGCAATAGCTTCTGCATTGTTTTCTATTGTATTGTCAGATATTTCTTTTTCCACGATGGCTTCCACCGGCAGGTCTGCCAATTCGGGACTGATTACGGGAGTTGTTTTTTCATTTTTCAGTTCCGTTGCCTCTTCTTTATTATCGCGGGCGGCTTCCTTTTTCTTCATATCGAAGTTCTCGCCGTTGCCTTGTGAGGCACTATATACGCGGTCGGTTTCTTTCTTGCTCACTCTGACGCGTTTGCGCGGTGTTTTTGTTGTAGTGGCTTTTTGTGAGGCGGACAATATGGACTCTTCGTCTATGATTTGATAGATCAGCCCCATACGGTCTCCTTCATTAGGTGAGGGGATTCCTAAATTCTTTGCTATGTCTATCAGTTCTTCCTGAGACATGGCTTCTAATTCACTTTTCTTATGCATATGTAAGTATGTGTTGTACTTTTCTTGTATTGTACAGAGTTCATCTGTAGAATAAAAGTAGGATTCTTTTGATTGGATTTTCTTTGTTGTGATTAAAGAAAGAATACTGTGTGATTACAGTCATCTTGCATTTTGTTGGTGCAAAAGTAATGAATAATTTCTATAAAACACGCATCTTTCCCATTTTTTTTCACTGAAAACAGAAAGTTTTCCACTTTGAAGTTTCTTTTTGCGGGTTTCATAATTAATCGTTATATTCGCGGGCAATTTGTATGGATGGAATATGGCTTTAGTGAATCCTTATTTACAGGTAGACGGTTTGACCAAGCGTATAGGTGACCGCGTGTTGTTCGAACATATTTCTTTCGGCATTGCCGAAGGGCAACGGGTAGGTTTGATTGCCAAGAACGGAACCGGTAAGTCGACTTTATTAAATATAATAGGAGGAAAAGACGGATATGACGAAGGAAGCGTGGTGTTCCGCCGCGACTTGAATGTGGGCTATCTGGAACAGGCGCCTTCTTATCCGCCTGATTTGACGGTCATCGAGGCTTGTTTCAGCCATGGCAATGCCGTGACCAATTTGATACGGGAATATGAAAATTGTATGAATACGCCCGGAAACCCTCGTTTGGAAGAGATTCTCGACCGGATGGAGAGGGAAAAAGCCTGGGACTACGAGAACCGGGCGAAGCAAATTCTGTCGCAGTTGAAAATCCATTCTTTCAATCAGAAGATTTCCACGCTGTCGGGCGGGCAACTTAAACGGGTGGCCTTGGCCAATGTGCTGATTACCGAACCGGATTTGCTGATTCTGGACGAGCCGACCAATCATCTTGACTTGGAAATGATAGAGTGGCTTGAAGGTTATCTGAAACGTTCCAAGTTGAGTCTGCTGATGGTGACACACGACCGTTATTTTCTGGATCGGGTTTGTTCCGTCATATTGGAACTGGACGACTGTACCGTATATACTTACAAAGGGAACTATAGCTATTATTTGCAGAAACGTCAGGAACGTATCGACGCATCGAATGCCGAGGTGGCGCGTGCCAACAACCTTTATCGTACGGAATTGGACTGGATGCGCCGCATGCCTTGCGCCCGAGGGCATAAGGCGCGTTATCGTGAGGAAGCGTTTTACGAACTGGAGAAAGTGGCAAAACGTAAAACGGTGGAACAGAGCGTGTCGTTGGAGGTGAAATCGTCTTATATCGGTAGCAAAATCTTCGAGGCCGACTACATTAGCAAAAGTTACGGACCGGATAAAGTCATCCTGAAAGATTTCTTTTATACTTTCTCGCGGTATGAGAAAATGGGTATCGTAGGGAATAACGGCACCGGCAAGTCTACCTTCATTAAGATTCTGCTGGGTTTGGTGAAGCCGGACAGCGGACGGGTCGTTGTGGGCGAGACAGTGAAGTTCGGGTATTATTCGCAAGACGGGATGGTTTTCAACGAACAAATGAAAGTCATCGACGCGGTGAGGAGCATTGCCGAATATATCGACCTTGGGGGAGGACGGCATCTGTCGGCCATGCAATTTTTGCAGCATTTCATGTTTTCGCCCAAAGACCAGCAAAACTACGTGTATAAATTGAGCGGAGGAGAGCGCCGCCGCCTGTATCTTTGCACCGTGTTGATGCAGAATCCGAACTTCCTGGTGTTGGACGAGCCTACCAACGATTTGGACATTGTCACGTTGCAGGTGTTGGAGGAATATTTGCGGAATTTCAAAGGTTGCGTGATTGTGGTGAGTCACGACCGTTATTTTATGGACAAGGTGGTGGATCATCTTTTGGTATTTCAGGGGCAGGGCGATGTGCGTGACTTTCCGGGCAACTACACGCAGTATCGGGAATGGCAGGAAGAAAAACAAAAGTTTGAGCGCGAACAACAAAAAGACCTGTCCTCGAAAACAAAAGAGCCGCCGGTACAAAAGACTTCCCGTTCGGCTCATGGAGAACAAAAGCGTAAAATGACGTTTAAGGAACGTCGGGAGATGGAACTGTTGGAGCTAGATATCGCCTCACTCGAGTCGGAAAAGAAAAACATAGAGGAAGCTTTGTGTAGCGGGGCACTGTCTGTAGAAGAATTGACGGATAAGTCCAAGCGCCTGTCCCTCCTCAACGACGAATTGGACGAAAAGTCCATGCGTTGGTTGGAGTTGGCCGAGATTGAGGGGTAAAGATAAGGTGTGAAACAAGTGTCCGCTTTAGTTGCGGGACACTTGTTTCACACCTTTTATGGTTTTCAATTTCTTTTCCAACAGTTGCAGTTTACTTGTGTCATCGAGCATGACGGTCAGTGTGCCGGAGAACAGGCCGTCGTGGGAGTCGATGCTGATACTTCGTAATGAAATCTTCTCCTCCTTGCTGATGATGGACGTGATGTTGTTTACGATGCCCAAATCGTCGTTGCCGATGACCTTGAGCGTGATAGGGTATTGGCTGCCTCGTTTGCCGGCCCATCGGGCTTTGACGATACGGTATCCGAACCGCTTACGGAGTTCTTGGGCGTTAGGGCAGTCTTGACGATGTATTTTAATGCCGCCGTTCACTGTGACGAAGCCGAACACATCGTCCCCGTATATCGGTTGGCAACATTTGGCCAAAGAGAAATCCAGTCCCTTTAAGTTTTGGTCTATGACCAACACATCGTCGTTCGTTTTAGCCTTGAGTTCGGCCTCCGACGGGATATTATAGTTCTCTGCACTGGGAGCCGGAGTGTGTTCTGCCAGCCCGGCCTCTATTTTTTGTTGTTCAGTGTATAAGTCGAGCACTTCGTTGATGTCCGTCGTTTCGTCGGCCAGACTTTTATAAAAGTCCGTCACGACTTTGAATCCGAGCTTTTTGATGACGTGCATCATGGTCGGCTCGTCGTATTCTATCTTCCGGTTTTTGAATTTGCGTTCCAATAACTCTTTGGCAAAAGCCCCTTGCTTGGCTTGCATTTCTTTGAGAGCCTGACGGATTTTGGCCCGTGCCTTTCCTGTTACGACGAAATTCAGCCAATCCTGTTTGGGCGACTGGTTGTTGGCGGTCAGGATTTCCACTTGGTCGCCGCTGTTCAGTTTTTGGCGGAGTGGGGCATTCTTTTCGTTGATTTTGGCACCGATACAATGGTCGCCCACATTGGTGTGGATGGTATAGGCAAAATCCAGTACAGTGGCACCTTTGGGTAACTTGAACAGGTCCCCCTTCGGGGTGAACACGAAAACTTCATCTTCATACAGATCCATTTTGAACTGGTCCATGAGTTGGAGGTCGTCGTTGTTCTCCAACGCGCTGCGTATGTTGTTAAGCCATTCGTCCACTCCGCTTTCTCCGCCTTTAATACCTTTGTATCTCCAATGCGCGGCCAATCCTCGTTCGGCTATTTCGTCCATTCGTTCGGTTCGGATTTGCACTTCCACCCATTTGTTCTCCGGCCCGAGGACCGTGATATGCAAGCTTTCGTAACCGTTGCTTTTGGGGATGGACAACCAATCCCTCAACCGTTTGGGGTTGGGCTGATACATGTCCGTGATGATGGAATAAACCTGCCAACATTCCATCTTTTCTTTTTCGAGGGCGGAATCCAGAATGATGCGGATGGCAAACAAGTCGTAAATGCCTTCCACTCCGCAATGCTGCTTCTTCATCTTCTGCCAGATGGAGTGTATGCTTTTGGTACGCCCTTTCATGTGGAATTTCAGACCGGCCTTCTTCAACTTTTCGTCGATAGGTCGGATGAACTTTTCGATATATTCGTCACGTGATTTTTTAGTGGCGTTCAGTTTTTCTTTAATTAAATAGTAGGCATCGTGCTCCAGGTATTTCAGCGACAAGTCTTCCAGTTCGCTTTTCAGGCGGTATAACCCCAATTTGTGAGCCAACGGGGCGTATAAGTAAGCAGCCTCTTCCGACACCTTGCGCCGGGCTTCCTCGTTTTCCGTGTCTTTGATTTTGCGCATGATGTTCACGCGGTTGGCTATCATAATGAGAACCACACGCATGTCTTCGGCAAAAGAGAGCAATAAGCTTCTGAAGTTCTCGCTTTCTACGCTTGGATTCTTCTCATACAGTTCCAAAATGCGGTTCAGGCCCTTGATGATACCGGCCACATCCACTCCGAATTCTCTTTCCACATCTTCCGGCGTGCAGTAGCCGCAACGTACGCAAGTATGTACCATGATACCAAGAATGGCTCCGCGCGTCAGTCCGATTTCAGAGGCTACGATTAAGGCTGTTTCCATGTCATTGAGGATAGGGTTCATGCCGAACACGTTTCTTTGAATAAGGTTACGGCGTGCCGCCTCAAGCAAATAAGTTTTCAACTTTTTGCAGTCGTCAGGATAAAGTATATTGCCGGAAAGTTTGAGAAGCTCCCTATATAGCTGTGCAAGTCGCACTTTTTCTTGTGCGGAGAAAAAAGCATTCTGTTCCATAATCCGCTATTTTTCTTCAAAGGTAGTACTTTTTTGCTGAAACGTTTACCCGTTTGCTTAAAAAAGCCTATATTTGAATATTTTTTAGGGAAGGTTTAAAACGATTATATAATATGTTGACAGCAGAAGACAAGGTCTTATTGGCCGGAAAGGGGATTACGGAAGAGCAAATAGAGGCTCAGTTGCAGACTTTTAAGAAAGGATTTCCATTTTTGAAGTTGAAAGCGGCCGCTTCGTTGGCTCATGGTATTTTGGCTCCTTCGGCAGAAGAATGCAGGCATTATGAGGAAGTGTGGAAGGCTTATAAGGAAGAAGGAAAAGCGATAAGCAAGTTTGTTCCGGCTTCGGGGGCAGCCAGCCGTATGTTTAAGAATATGTTTGAATTTCTGGATGCGGAATACGATGTGCCGACCACTGATTTCGAAAAAACTTTTTTTGCGGCGATTCGTGATTTTGCATTCTACGATGAATTGGATGCGGTTTGCATGAAAAATGAAGGTCGCGGGATTGACGGTTTGGTGGCATCCGGCCAATATAAAAAGGTTGTGGCGAACATGCTTCGTCCGGAAGGTTTGAATTACGGCCAGTTGCCTAAAGGATTGCTTACGTTTCACCGGTATGAGAACGGTTCGCGCACTCCGTTGGAGGAACATTTGGTAGAAGCGGCTTTGTATGCTGCCAGCAAAGGAAAGGCTGAAGTTCATTTTACGGTGAGTGCGGAGCACAGAGCTTTGTTCAAGGCATTGGTGGAAGAAAAGCTTCCGATGTATGAAAAAGCATACGGAGTGACGTTCCATGTCACATTCTCCGAACAGAAACCGGCCACGGATACTTTGGCGGCCACGATGGACAATGAACCGTTCCGTGTGGACGGTAAGCTTTTGTTCCGCCCCGGCGGGCACGGTGCGCTTATCGAAAATTTGAATGACTTGCAGGCCGATGTTGTTTTCGTGAAGAATATAGATAATGTGGTGCCGGATCGTTTGAAAGGGGATACGGTTACTTACAAGCAGGTGCTGGCCGGTATTCTGGTAGAGTTGCAACAGAAAGCCTTTGCTTATTTGCGTAAATTGGACAGTGGGAACTATAGCCATGCGGATATAGAAGAAATCATCCGCTTCGTCCAACAGACGCTTTTCTGCCGTCGTGAGGATGTGAAAGAACTGGAAGATGCGGAACTCGTGATTTATTTGCGTAAAAAGTTGAACCGTCCGATGCGTGTCTGCGGCGTGGTGAAAAATGTGGGAGAGCCTGGCGGCGGTCCTTTCTTGGCTTACAACAGCGACGGGACGGTTTCGTTGCAAATTCTTGAAAGCAGTCAGATTGATACCCGGAATCCGGAATATGTGGCCATGTTCAAGAACGGGACGCATTTCAATCCCGTAGATTTGGTTTGTGCAGTGAAGGATTATAAAGGAAACAAGTTCAATCTGCCCGATTATGTGGACCGTAATACGGGATTCATTTCTTATAAAAGTAAAAACGGAAAAGAACTCAAGGCTTTGGAGTTGCCCGGCCTGTGGAATGGGGCTATGAGCGATTGGAATACGGTGTTTGTGGAAGTGCCCCTGAGTACGTTCAATCCGGTGAAAACGGTGAACGACCTTTTGCGTGAGCAACACCAGTAACAACGATAGGTTGTCGGTACATAATTAAGATATTCTTATGACGAAAAAGATTTTATTGTTAGGCTCCGGAGAATTAGGAAAAGAGTTTGTCATTGCGTGCCAACGCAAAGGGCAATATGTAATTGCTTGCGATTCGTATGCACATGCACCGGCTATGCAAGTAGCAGACGAGTGCGAGGTCTTCCACATGCTTGACGGGGATACGTTGATGGCCGTGGTGGAAAAGCATAAACCGGACATTATCGTCCCCGAAATAGAAGCCATCCGTACGGAGAAACTGTATGATTGCGAGAAGATGGGCATTCAGGTCGTACCGAGTGCCCGGGCTGTGAATTTCACCATGAACCGAAAAGAAATCCGAGAGTTGGCTCATACGGAACTTGGATTGAAAACGGCGGATTATCGTTATGCCAAAACTTTCGATGAGTTGAAGGCTGCGGCCGATGTGATAGGCTTCCCCTGCATTATCAAGCCTTTGATGAGTTCTTCCGGACACGGGCAGAGTAAGGTGGACAATCCTGCGGATTTGGTACACGCCTGGGAGTATGCATGTGCGGGGGCACGTGGCGATGTGAAAGAAGTCATTGTAGAGCAGTTTATTCCTTTCGACAGTGAAATTACGCTGCTGACGGTGACCCAACAGAACGGGCCTACTTTGTTCTGTCAGCCTATCGGTCACGTGCAAAAAGGAGGAGATTACCGTGAAAGTTTCCAGCCGGCTGCTATTTCTCCCGAAATGCTGAAAGATGCGCAGGATATGGCAGAGAAAATCACGCGTGCCCTGACCGGTGCGGGGATTTGGGGAGTTGAATTCTTCCTGAGCCATAAAGACGGTGTGATATTCTCCGAGTTGAGTCCTCGTCCGCACGATACGGGAATGGTGACTTTGGCAGGCACACAAAATCTTTCGGAATTCGAATTGCACTGCCGTGCCGTTTTAGGTTTGCCGATACCGGAAATTACACAAGAACGAATGGGAGCCAGTGCGGTCATCCTGTCGGAAGTGGAAAGCCATGGAGCACCGAAGTATTCCGGCGAGGAGGAGGTCTGTGCGGCAACGAACACTTATCTGCGTATTTTCGGGAAGCCCGAAGCTCATATAGGGCGCCGTATGGGAGTGGTGGTTTGCTGGGACAAGTTGGATGCCGACCAGGAAGCATTAAGGAATAAATGCAAAGCCCTGGCAAGCAAAGTTAAAGTATATTAATGCGTAAATAAGAAATCCGGATACGGAGTGTTTTTTTCAAGAAAAGATATACCTTTGTATCCGATTTGCGACAATAGCTCAGTTGGTAGAGCATTGGCTTCCCAAGCCGAGGGTCGCGGGTTCGAGTCCCGTTTGTCGCTCTCTTATCAGCTATCTTCCATGACCGTAATAATCGCCATTGTTTTGCTCTTGGGATATTGTGCTATTGCAACAGAGCATATCACCAATATCAATAAAGCCGCTGTGGCGATGTTTCTCGGAGTTATTGTTTGGACACTCTACATGGTGGCGGGAAAACAGTATGTAGAAATGATGTACGCGGAGGAATATGCTGATTTCTTAGGCGGAAATGCCTCTAACGTCACTTCTCTTAAGAATTTTATTGCCAATTATATTTTTATCGGTCACGTAGCGGATATTTGTCAGATCGTGCTTTACCTTTTGGCTACGATGTCTATTGTCGATTTGTTGAATACGAACGGTTGTTTTGATTTCATCAGCGAGTGGATTACGACCCGTAATAGCAAGCGTCTTCTGTGGATGGTGGCTTTCATAACCTATGTCTTGTCGGCCAATCTCGACAACCTGACCACGGCTTTGATGATGTTTGCCATCGTGCGTCAGTTGTTGCCGGGGAGTCGTTTCCGCATGTATTATGGGGCGGTCATTGTGATTGCGGCCAATGCCGGAGGTTGTCTTACGGTAATCGGCGATGTGTCTACTTTGATGCTGTGGGTCAAGGGAGCGGTCACACCGTCCAGTTTTTCGGGTGCCATGTTCTTGCCGTCCATTGTAGCCGTGGCTATTCCCACTTATTTGATTTCCCGCAAGTTGCCGGAACAGATGGATATTAATACGCCTCGTATCCGCTATCGCGGGGATGATACGACTTTGACGCGTTGGCAGCGTATTCTGATGCTGTTCGTGGGAATTGGAGGGCTGTGGTTTATTCCAACGTTTCACAATCTGACCAAGTTGCCTCCTTTTGTCGGAGCGTTGTGTGTATTGGCACTTTTCAGTGTCGTAAACGAGTTGTGCAATCGGCGGTTGATCAAATCCGACCAACCTTTTTTCCGCCCTACACCACGCTTCATGCAGGCAGAGAGTATCCAGACTATTTTATTTTTTATAGGCGTAAGCATGGCTATTTCCGCCATTCAAGAGACGGGGGCACTCTATACGGTTGCCGTATGGTGCGACCAATATATTCATAATATCTACGTATACAGTTTGATATTAGGAGGAATTTCTGCCTTTTTGGATAACGTGGCACTTGTGCTGACCAGCATATCCATGTATGATGTGGTAGGGATGACGGAAAGCATTCCCGGTATGGATCCGGAATACCTTCGTTCATTCGCGCTGAATGGTCAGTATTGGCAATTAGTAGCTTATAGCGGAGGAATCGGCGGCTGTTTGCTTTCCATCGGTTCCACTGCCGGATATGCGTTGATGAAAAGTGAGAACGTTTCCATTTGGTGGTATTTCCGTCACATATCCGGCAAGGTTATGGTGGGGTGGCTTGCCGGCCTTGGAGTTTACTTTTTTATTGATTCGTTTATCAGATAAGAGATAGAACAAAATAATATGCAGATAAACAATACGTTATTTAAGAGGAAAATACTGTCTTTTACGTTGATACAAGTCGCTCTGTTGAGCTTTTTGCTGATTCTTTCCGTGGCGGTGCGTCTTGTGCTTTATCCTCTCAGCTATCTTGAATCCTTGCCTCTTTATTTTATTGTAGGGTTCTTCTTTTTGTGGGAGATGCTGCAATTCTTTTTAGTTTCAAGGGAGGCTTTGGAAGATAGCCGGAACATATTACGGTATTATCGCCATGGTATCCTGTGGCGTGTTGGCATATCGTTGCTTGCCGGAGGGTGTATCAGTCTTTTCTTGTCTGCGCAACCCTTGTTTACGGCTTTGCTTTTTTTGATGTTTCTGGTGGCTGAGTGTATTTTCGATATGATATTTTATCGCCGTTTTCTGAAAGAATAGAAAGAAAGGGCCGCCCGGATGATGGATAAGAAGCGTATCGCCCAGTTGTTGGAGGCTTTGGGGAAGGGACTTTTTGAGAAAGAACATGTGCTTTCCCTTTCCCTTTTGGCGGCAGTTGCCGGTGAGAGTATTTTCCTGCTCGGCCCTCCCGGAACGGCAAAGAGTATGATAGCCCGAAGACTGAAATCGGCTTTCCGGGATGGTCGTTCTTTTGAATATCTGATGTCCCGTTTCAGTACGCCGGATGAGATATTCGGACCGGTGTCTGTTTCTGCCCTGAAGGACGAAGACCGTTATATGAGAATGACCGAAGGGTATTTGCCCACAGCCGATGTCGTTTTCTTGGATGAGATATGGAAAGCCGGACCCAGCATTCAGAATGCTTTGCTTACGGTGTTGAATGAAAAAGTATATCTGAACGGCAAAGAAGAAATGAGGCTTCCGCTGAAGTTGGTGGTCGCTGCTTCCAATGAACTTCCGGCCGAGGGGGAAAACCTGAGTGCGTTGTGGGATCGTTTCCTTGTCCGTTGTGTGGTGGGAGGCATTGCCGATAAAGAACTCTTTAATTTGATGATTTCTTCTACGGTTCAGTCCGAGGTGGAAGTGCCGGATGCCATACGCTTGTCTGCCGATGAATTACGCGTGTGGGCCGAAGGGATAGATGCGGTGGAGATACCGGTTTTTGTATTTTCATTTGTTCATATATTCCGTAGGCTTCTGACGACTTACAATGTATCGGCAGAAGAAAAAGGAGAGTCCCTGTTTTATGTGTCCGACCGCCGTTGGAAGAAGATGGTACATCTGTGGCGGACTTCTGCCTTTTTGAACGGTTGTTCCGTCGTCCATTTGGCAGATTTGCTTCTGTTGCAGGTCTGTGTGTGGGATACTCCGGTTCAGGAGACTGTTTTGGAGCGCCTCTTGACCGACGCTCTTGTGGCAGCCTGTGAAGAGCATGTCGGTGTCCCCCTCTTGTCAGACCGTTTGGCTGCATTGAAAGAAGAGGGGATGGGTGTTTCGGAAACGCATGTGGCTTTTAAGGTGGTCAAGGCTTTTTTCTATCAGATACAATCCATGTATCCCGGACGTACAGTGCTGATTTATACGAATGAATACGAAGCGTTGAGTCCGGACCAGCCGATACCTTTTGTGTTGGTTACAGACCGTCGCAAAACCGGAGCGCAAATACTGCGCAAGTATGAGAAAAGCCGCCATCCGGATGTTTTTCCAAAGGATCTGCTTCAAGTGGTTCGTACTACGACCGGTTTGCAGGTGAATGGACGGAAATATGAATTGCTTCGTGAGGCAGGGGAGGACGGTGAAAACGCAGTGCCCCAGACTGAAGTTTCTTCTCAGATGACTTTTTCATCAGCGATGGCCGAACGTATCGTGGCCGAATTGGGCGAGGTGTCGGCTCGTCTGGAACAATGGCGAAAGGAAGAAGCAGAATATGTACAGACACATTTGTTTTTACAAGACAGGCAAAAGGATATATTGAAAAACGCCTTACGTCGTGTACGTTCCGACATAACCTCTCTGGAAATCGAAAGTCAGGAATTGAGCCATGCAGCCGGCAGGAAATTATCATGAGGGATATGAGCGCGTGCGCCAGTTGTCCGCTCTTTTTCTGAGGCGTTTGCATGAAATAGCCGCTGAGGTTTATGCAGAGGTCTTGTCGTCCGGTGTCATCCGTCCCGAAGAGATGGAGGAAGAAATACAGCGCTATTTCGCCAAAAAGAAATCAGGTTTACAAGACGTATATTCCTATTATGGGGAACAGTGGGACTATTATTATCAGGTCGTTGCGGCTTCGGATGCCGACTTTTTGCCCATGTTGCAACAGGCTCGTTCCGCTTTTGTCCGTTTATATGTTCCGGTCGAATTGGATGCGCCTTATTATATGGAACAGTTGGTGCGTTATTCTCGTACGGATAGCCGCTGGCAGGCTCTCCGCCAACATTTCATAAAGAAGTGGAGGAATCTGTTGGAAGGGCGGGAACGTACGTATCAGAAGCGGCACATAGAACGGCTCTGTGAAGATTATTACCGTATGGTGTCGGCCAATGTCGGTATGTTGCAGAATGTGGGAGGAAAGGGTGAAGGTCCTTCCCCTCGATTAGCCTGGCTTCAGTTGACGCAGTCTCCGGAACTTCGCGTGAAGCTCAGACAGCTTTCGCAGGTAATCCGTAAAAGCCAATTAATTAAGGAACTGAATCACGTTTTAGGGCGTAAGAAAGCGGATGAGCAGCGTTTGTATCAAGCCATGAGCGGAAAGACACCGGTTACTTTGTTACGCTCTGCCACGCACTCCGACATTGTGGGCATTACGGAAGGGAACAATCTGAACGCCCTGCTGCCGATGGAGTATTGTTTCTTGTCGGATGCCGCTTTGGAACCGATTTTCTACCGCCGTTATGTCGAAAAGAAACTGGCGGTCTTCGATGCCGTATCCCGGCAGATAGAATGTGCCGAAGCTTCTTCGTACAGCGGACGTGACTTACAGAAATGGGCCAAACATGGCCCTTTTGTGGTTTGTGTGGATACGTCCGCTTCGATGGAAGGGGAACGTGAGTTATTGTCCAAGGCGGTAGTGTTGAGTTTAGCTTTGATAGCCGACAAATTACGCCGCCCCTGTCGCGTGATACTCTTTTCCGACCAAACCGAAGTCATCGAGTTGAATAACCTCTATTCCGACTTGGCCTTATTGGAGACCTTTCTGTGCAACTCCTTTCATGGAGGATCCGATATGACTTGTGCGATGAAAGAATCCGTAGAAACTTTGATGCGTGAAGATTTTCGTTATGCCGATTTGCTTTGGCTTTCGGATTTTGAGATGGATCCGCTTCCTCCGATGTGGGTACAATATGTAGAGGAATTGAAGCAACGGGGCATGCGCCTCTATGCCGTGTCTTTCGGTCATCGGTCAGAGACGTCTTATCTCAGGTTGGCCGACCGTGTTTGGACTGCCGATTGACGAATGTCTTTTGAGCGTATTTCTAAAGGCACGAGATTCCCGTATTTGTGTGCTTTCCCCCGAATGGATGTTTTTGAGCGATTCTCGTGGGTTTTTGATTTTTCACAATGAAAGCGTTGGCTTTATTCTATGTAACAAATATAAAAGAAAAGCATGTGGATTTTAGTCTTATTGAAACTGAAACCACATGCTTTTCGCTCCTAACGTCGTTTTCTAAATCTTCAAGTTTGATACCGAAATAGAAGAAACCCGGTTTCGGGAATCAGAATTTGTTTAATTCTGTGGCATCTATTTTGTTCACTCCGTTCGAGTTTATTTCAGTCTGGTCTGCTGTTCCGGATAGGATAAGTTTACCTACTCCGCTGTTGCGGGCTTTCAAAGAAGTACATTCCATGGTAATATGTATGGTTCCGACTCCGGAGTTCTGAATGTCAACCTTTTTACCTTTAAACTCCACGGTTTGCTTGCTTACGCCACTGCTTTTGCAAGATTAAAATAAAAATGCAACCATCCGAAAGATGATTGCATTTTCCTGTGATTCCGTTGGGACTCGAACCCAAGACCCACGCCTTAGAAGGGCGTTGCTCTAATCCAGCTGAGCTACGGAACCGACCTTAAATCGGGTGCAAAGATAGAGGTTTATTTTCATTTCTGCAAGCCGGATGCGTGATTTTTTTAACTTTTCTACCGTCCGCAAAGTAGCTTATAGTCGCAGTAGGCACAAATTTTAGGTACGGAAGTCTGCCGGAAGGGAATTTCCGGATTGAACAATTCCTCCAACACACCTTGTAGCATCTTTTGGAAATCCTCTTTGAAGCGGCTGAAATCCGTCACCCGTTCACGGTTGAACACGATGGTCGGATCATAATCTTCAGCATTGGATTTGTGTACGAAGAACAGGGCCGGGGATACGGGACGCTTTTGTTCGCCTGTCATGACCCAGGCATACAGGAATATCTGGAAGATGTATGAGGGACGGTGCTCGGCGGGCTGTACCAGTTGTTCCATCGAAACGGCTTTTTCCGGTGTGCCGCCCGTTTTGTAATCCACGATACGTAGGGTTTCCACTTCCTGTCCTGTGGTTTCGTCCGGCATCCTGACCGTGTCCATGCGGTCTATTTTTCCCCCGATGTCGATGGACAGAGGGTGTCCGTCCGATATGATGTCCACGCTTCGGTGGTGTTCCTGTTCCATTTCCTCCAATACGAATTGTTCCATGCGGCTGTCGTGGGCGAGCAGTTGGCGCAGGTAACTGGCCATGACCTTGCGTGCTACGAGCAGTTGCCCGTTGTAGAACACCGTGTCTTCACGTCCTTCAAAGAAGTTTTTCAGGAATGAGGCTTCTATATAAGGAAGTAAAGTTGTTTCCCCACCCTCCAGCAGTCGCTCGATGTCCTGACGACGGATGACGGGGTTACGTTCGGTCAGTTTCCGGTAGATGAGTTCCGCCGCTTCGTGGAAAATAGTGCCGAACAGTGCGTTGTCCAAGCCGTTTTGCGGGTCTTTGGGTTGCCGTATGTGTGCCACCTGTTGGTAATAAAATTTGAGCGGGCAGTCGATGTAAGCGTTGAGTGCCGAAGGGGAGAGGGGGCGCGAACCGGGTTGGCCGCTGCCATAGTTACGGCGTAGGATGTCCATGACTTCCGGCGTCTTGGCTGCTTCCATGCCGTTGTCGGCCGGTACGACCTGGCCGGATTGCAGGATTTTCAGTTCTACGGGAAAATCCGTTTCGGCCAACAGTTGGCGCAGGAAGCGTGACATCTCGTTTTTGTTCAGTCCGTCGGTAGCGATGTTGTACATGAATGTGATACGTTCCGTACGCTGCACAAGACGGTAAAAATAGAACGCGTATACGGCTATTTTATGTTGTATGGTGGTCAGTCCGAACACTTCCCGCAGGTGGTAGGGGATAAACGAAGTGTCGTTCACGGCTTTGGGCAACATCCCTTCGTTGACGGAGAGCATCAGGATATGCCTGAAATTCAGGTTACGCGTCTCCAATACGCCCATGACCTGCAAGCCTACAGCCGGTTCGCCGTGGAAGGGAATGGTGGTCGTGCCCAGCACGGTGCGCAGCAAGCGGCGCAGGGTGGAGGGCTGTACGTCGAGCGTACGGTCTTCCGTCAGGCGGATGAAGCGGCTAATGACCTGATGGGCACGATAAAGCGCTTCGTGGTACAACTGGCTGTACACGTCGTCTTTCCGGTCTTTTTGTTGTCCGAATGCTGCAGCCAAGCCTTCGAGCAAGGAGCGGATATAGACCAATAAGGCGTGGTTTTCCGCATGCGGACAGAAGATATCCTGTTCCTCCAACAAGGCGGCGTAGGGATGGCTGCGCACGATTTTTTCCTGTTCCGCCCGGAAACAGCGGCGGTCGCGGTCGTAACCATCGGTCTGCAAGGAGAGCAACGCGTTGATGAAACTGTACACCGGTGTGTCGGTCATGGGGAATCCCATGGTGATGTTGGTGCGTTTCACGGGATGCGGCGATGTGGCATCGGGCAGCGAATGGAGCACCGGATGGAGCAAGAATTCGTTACAAAGTACGATGGCCGTGTCCTGTTCCGGTTCCGTGAGGGCCGAGTCCAGCCATTGGGGAATATAGCGTGCCTGTGCATTCTCCGAAGTCGTGGCGATGAACTCGATGTGCGGCGGGTTCTTGAAGTTGTCGAAGCATGTTTCTTCCAAGGCGTTGGGGAACTCTTTCAGGTTCTGGCGGATGAAGGTCCCAGCCTCGAAATGGCTTTTCTCGCCGACGTACATCACGTCATAGTCCCAGTAAAAAAGGGCTTGTCCGCGTTCCTGCAAGTAACTGAACAGTCGTTTTTCCACATCGTTGAGCACGTTGAAGCCCACAAAGACATACGTCATGTCCGCAGGGATGCGGTCGGCACGTTCGGCAAGATGCTCCGCTACGTCTTTATACAACGCCCCTTCGTACAGCATTCCTTTTTCTTTCAGCCGTGCGTTGAAGGTGGCATAGATGTCGTCCATCCGGTTCCATAGGGCGAGGAACTTCTCTTTCAGCCGGCTGTTGCCTTCGATGGAAAAGTCCTCGAAAAAATGTTTCAGGGCCTTTTCTTGGCGGGGTGTCAGGAAGTCGCTGTGGTCCAGTTCTTTGATGGATTGTATGTTGCTGAACAGTTTATGAGGATCGGCCAGATGCTTGTCGATGTCGTCGAAGTCGGACAACATGATTTCGCCCCAACCGTAAAAGCGGTCGAGCGATTCCGGGTCGGGCACGAGCGCGGCATAGACACGGTGGAGCTCGCACACCGAGAGTATGTCGTCGCAACGGGTGAAGTCCGACAAAGAATCGAACAGTTCGCTGATGGTACGGTAACGCGGAGCCCATATCGGCCGTCCGGACACGGCAGCCAGTTGCTGGTTCATGAAAAGTCCGGCGCGTTTGTTGGGGAATACCACCGTAACGTCGCGCAGGTTGGTGCCGAAACGGTGTATGAGGTCTTGGGCGATAAGTCGGATGAATGTTTCCATAAAAACAGGCGGATTAGACTCGAACTTCTTCAAGTCGGTTGTTAAGAATGTACCACAGGTAACCTTTCACGCGGCGGTCCGGTTCCATCAGGCGGAGCTGCTTCATATAGCCTCCCACCTGGTCGCGGTATTCGTCGTGCGGACGGCCGAATTTGAAGTCTACCACAGTGATTTCGTCTTTGCCGAACATGACCCGGTCGGGGCGGTAAGTGCCGTATTTTCCCGTTTCTTCATAGTATTCCTGCGTCAGGATAGGGCACTCATTGTAAAGCTGCATTGTGCCGTCGAACCAACGGGCCACTTCGGGCAAGGCAAATGCTTTTTCCACCTGCTGCTTAAGTGCATCCATTTCGGGTTGTGTACCGATCAGGCCTTCGGTTTCCAAGGTGCGGAGTGCCTTTTCCACGTCGTCGCGGGTATAGATCGTAGAGAATATTTTGTGCATGAGGATACCCATGCGCCTTTTGTCGTTGCGGGAATGCCGGGGCTTGTCCGTATCCGAAAAAGCGTCTAAGAATTCTTCTGCGCGGTTGGATTGGCAGAAGTCGATACGGGCTTCGTAGGAGTGCATGACGACCGATACCGGACGGTAATCGGTCTCCATGCGGTTGTCGGAGGTTTTGCGACCGGAAGAATAGGACGTGACCGGTTCGCCGTAAGTAAAGAGCGATGTTTCTCCGTTTTCCCTGTCAGTCTCTTCAACGCCGTCCAACGCGCGCGGCAAGGCGTGGTAAAGCAGGTCGCCCGTCGTGCTACGTTCATCCATGGTGTAGCGCGTACGGCACCAGGCCAACAGGTTCTTCTCCGCACGGGTGAAGGTTACGTAGAGCGTGTTGAGCGCGTCTACCCGGCGTTGCAGGTGCTCCTCCTCATATTCCCGGCTGAATACGGAATCGCGCATGGCGGCTTCAATGGTGATGGGGATGACCGGCAGGCTGTCGTAGGGCGGTTCGTGCGTTTCGCACCACAGCAGGTCGTTGCGGCGATTGAAGCCCCGTGTGTCTTGTTCGATGTTCCAGTCGCAATAAGGGACGAATACCGTGTGGAACTGCAATCCCTTGGACTGGTGTACGGTGAAAATTCGGATGCCGTCCACTTCACCGGACGGAATGGAAGCACCGGAGAGCGTCTCGTCCCAATAGGTCAGGAAAGAACGGAGGTCGGAAGGGTTGTCTTGCAGGTAAGCGGTCACCTGGTCGAAATAAGCGAACAGGTAGGCGTCTTCGTCGGGGATACGTCCCAGGTCGAATATTTTATAAAGCTCCTCCTGAAGTTCATAGAGCGGAAGGGTTTTCAGTTCCTCCATGCGGTTCAAATACGTTTCGGGCAGGAACGTTTCGAGGGAACGGGAAGCCAACAGGTTGGCGTCGGCTTCTGTCGGTTTTCCGCTGTGCAGGGCCAAAAAGGCCAATGACACACGGTCTTCCGTGTCCGCCATGTAACGCATGGCAGCGATGAGCAGGTTCACACTCAATGAACTGGACAAGAGGAAAGCCTCGTCCGATACTAGTTTGACCCGGTCACCGAAACGTTCGGCAAAATGACGGATGATGGGGTCGGCATGCCGACGGTAACGCAGCAGGATGGCCATCTCCCCGTAGGGTAGTCCGGCTTCGTGCAGGGTACGGACCTGTTCGCAAAGTTCGTCCAGCATCCGGGTTTCCCAGTCGTCTTCTTTGTCTTTTTCGTCGAAGAAGCGGATTTGCACGTATCCGTCGTTTCCTTTGTCCGGACGGCATTGTTGGGCCACGTCGCCGTAAGCCTCCGCCATTCGGATGGGAGCGTCCGGCGTGAGCCGGTCCAGTTCTTCGGCGGCAGCCGTGAACAGGGCGTTGTTGAACGCGATGATGCGGCGTTCGCTCCGGTAGTTGATGGCAAGGTTCCTTATGTCGGGGCGGTGTACGGCCATTTCCTTCTCTATGTTTTTCAGGATGGTCCAGTCTCCGTTCCGCCAACGGTAGATGCTTTGTTTCACGTCGCCCACGATCAGGTTGCCGAAGCCGGAGGCCATGCTCTCCAACAGCAGGATTTTAAAGTTCTTCCACTGCATGGTGGAAGTGTCTTGGAACTCGTCTATCATCACATGATGGAAAAACGCGCCCATTTTTTCGAAAATGAACGGAGCGTCGTTTTCTTCTATCAGTTCGTGGAGCAGGATAGGGGTCTTGGCCAGCAGGAAACGATTGTTCTCGTGGTTCAAGGCCGTGACCTCCTCGTCGATGACACCTAACAGCCGCAAAGGGTTGAGGTGTTTCAACGCCAGCGACGCACTGGTGTGGCGTACGAGTTGTTCGGTCTGGAAGTCGCGCAGTTCCGCCAACAGTTCGCTGAAGTGGGCGGCGGCTTCAACCAAGGCCGCCACGGAGCGGTCGGCCTTGCGGAGCATTTTTTCCGCATTTTCTGTATAACCTTGGAGCGTGCTGCCGAACTCGGCCCTGATGTTGCCGTCTTCGATGCGCCGGAGGTAGGTGTCTATCGTGCCGCCCCGGCTGAATTGGTCGAAGCCGAGTCCCCACGCTTCCATTTCGGCACGGAAGTTGGCTGCCGCACTCTGCACGACGTCCAAAGAGGCGTGCAACTCGTAATTGAGCGCGGTGCGGAGTTCGCCGATGCGTTTGTTCTCGCGCAGCACTTCGCGCATTTCGTGTTCCCGGGCCAAATAAGCCTCTTTGAAAATCCATGCGGCGAAGCTTTTCACCTCACGGGCGATGTCCCACCGCTCGTTGTTCGAGATGCGGTCGTCCACATATTCCAGAATCCAGTTCAGGACGGTGGGAGTAAGGTGAAGGCGTTCCATGATGCGGTCTACAGCCGCATGGAGCACTTCCTTGTCGTTGAGGTCCACTTTGAGATTGGCCGTGAGGCTCAGTTCGTGTGCTAGGTTTTTCAGAACCGACTGGAAGAAAGAGTCGATGGTTTCCACCCGGAAACGGTTATAGTCGTGCAGGATATGGCATAGGGCCGAGCCGGCACGGCTGCGAATCTCTTCCTCCGGCAACTCGATGCCGTCCGCCCGGAGTTCTTTTTGGAGGGATTCCAGATAATTGGCAGAGGACGGAAGCCCTTTCCAGATGCCGTAAAGTTGCTGGAGGATACGGTCTTTCATTTCGGCCGTAGCCTTATTGGTGAAAGTGACGGCCAGGATGTGGCTGTAGGCATGGCGGCTTTCCTGTTCGATCAGCGTCTTGATGTACTGTATGGCCAGGGTGAACGTCTTGCCCGAGCCTGCCGATGCCTTGTAAACAGTCAGACTGGATTTCATGTCGTTCAGGGATTCATGTTCTGGTAAAGATAGCGTTTGATGCTCTTCTTGGCGGTCTTTTCAAACTCTTCGTTTTGCAGCACTACCTTGGTGATTTGCGAATAGGGCGGAAGCTCCTTGTTCAGTTCCTGGCGTGAGATGTCGATCTGCCGCCACAGGGCATGGTCGTCCAACCCGTCTTTCAGGCTTTCGCCCAAATCGGGGTAGACAAGGGCCACCAGTTTCTCATTGCACATGATGACCAATGATTCATTGACATACGGAAGGTTGTTCAACCGCGACTCTATTTCTTCCGGATAAATGTTTTGTCCGCTTGCACTGAGCAGCATGTTCTTGCAGCGTCCTTTGATGTACACGTCGCCTTCCGGGTTGATGACGGCCATGTCGCCCGTGTGCAGCCAACCGTCGGCGTCGAATATTTGTTCCGTGGCTTCCTGGTTTTTATAGTAGCCCAACATGGTGTTGCGTCCGCGGCATACCAGTTCGCCGGGAATCCGTGCCGGGTCGGAACTCAGCACTTTCAGTTCCATGCCTTCGGCCGCCCTTCCGCACGACATATAAGCCGTTTCGTGCCACGGGCTGTGGCAGATGATGGGGCCGCATTCCGTCATGCCGTAGGCGATGGAATAGGGGAAATTGATGGAACGCACGAACGCTTCCACCTCGGCGTTGAACGGTGCGCCGCCGATGATGACTTCCTTGATGTTCCCCCCGAAAAGGCGCAGGCTTTCCGTGCGTGCCTTTTCCTTGATCTTTTCGCTGATGATGGGGATGTGCAGAAGCAGCTTGCCCAATTTGCTGTCGATTTTCGGAAGGACTTCTTTCTTGAATATCTTTTCGATGACCAATGGCACGCAAGACATGATGCGGGGATGAAACTCTGCCACGGTGGTCATGATGACCTTGGGCGAAGGCATGCGCGTGAGGAAATATAGGTGGGCGCCGAAACATACGCCATAGAGGAAGTCGTAGACCAAACCGAACACGTGTCCCATGGGCAGCATGGATACGATATTGTCGCCGGGCGCGATGCCGATGGTACGGTTGCAGAACAACACGTTGGACACGAGACTGCGGTAGGGAAGCATGACTCCTTTGGAGAATCCCGTGGTGCCCGAAGTATAATTGATGACGGCGAGCTGTTCCGGTGAGCTTTCTGGCGTGAAATGTACGTGTTCGCGAAGGAACATCATGGGAAAACGCTGTCCGAACAGGGCGTTGAGATGTTCGCGGGCGAAAGAAAGTTTTTCGGAGCGGCTGTTCACGAGCGTGAAGTCCTTCACGCAAATGATGCCTTGCAAGGCAGGCATGCGGTTCTCGTTCAGGTTTTCCCACACCTGGTCGCCCACGAACAACAGGCGTGCTTCGCTGTGGTTGACGATGTGGTGCACATTATCCGGCTTGAACTCGTGCAGGATGGGCACGATGACGGCGCCGTAGGTAATGGTGGCCAGAAACGCCACGCACCAGTTTCCGCTGTTGCGTCCGCACAAGGCGATTTTGTCGCCGGGCCGGATATCGGCCGCTTCGAAGAGCAGGTGCATCTTGGCTATTTTACGCGCCACGTCCTTGTATTGCAAGCTCTCTCCGTTGAAATCCGTGAACGCTTTCCGGTCCCAGTTCTTTTTTATGCTGTTTTCGATAAGTTCTATCAGTTTGTCTTCCATATCGTTTGGACGTATATCTTGGTATCGGAGACAAAAGTACAAAAAACAAGGCATATCCGTTTCTTTGTGGGAGACGATTTTGAATTTCGGGAGTCAGTTTTTCTGTAATTTTAAGAGTATTTCCTCTCCTGTAAGTTTCGCAAATCATCCTTCATCTTTCAGTGAATATCATAAATTATTCAAAACGAAAAGGTTACAACCTGAAGGATGTTTCATTCATCTTTCAGCCATTTTTCAATCCGCTCCAATGAGGGCTGAAAAAAACGTTTGGGGTATGAAATATTTTTTTCTCAGCCGAACGATTTTTCAATCTCAGCCAAACGATTTTTCGTTCTGCGCCGAATGAAATGACGTGTGGCTGAAGGATGCCTGAAACATCTTTCAACTCATAATGGTAATATTATGAGCGACTTACCGTATTGTCTGAAGGATGAAAGATGTTTTTGCAAAATCCCTTGTGTGTAGGGGATGGGATAATTATGACTTTTGCCGGATATTCCAATTAAAATCCGTAATTTTGTCCGTTGAATTATAAAAACGGCGAAAGAAAATGATGGAATTAAGTAAAGGCCAAGAGGTGGCGGCTTTGTTTGATTTGGACGGAGTGGTGTTCGACACCGAGTCTCAGTATTCACTCTTTTGGGGTATGAAAGGGAAGACGTACCATCCCGAAGTGGAGCATTTTGAGAACGTGATAAAGGGACAGACGCTTGTGCAGATTTTCGACCGATGGTTTGCCGGATGCGATGACGTGCAGCGCAAAATAGCCGGCGAATTGGAGGACTTTGAACGGAACATGGCCTACGACTATGTGCCCGGAGTGGAAGATTTCCTTCGCGACCTGCGGCGGGCCGGTATCCGTACGGCTGTCGTAACCAGTTCGAACGACGATAAGATGCAGAACGTGTACCGGGCGCATCCGGATTTCAAGTCATATTTCGACCGTATTCTGACGGCGGAATTTTTCTCCCGTTCCAAACCGGAACCGGACTGTTATCTGTTGGGAGCCGAAGTGTTCGGTCTTCCGGTGACGCGTTGCGTCGTGTTTGAAGATTCTTTCAACGGACTGAAGGCCGGGCGGGCGGCAGGAATGAAGGTGGTCGGTCTTTCCACGACGAATGCGCCGGAGCAGATTCAGGATTTGTGCGACAGGGTGATTCCGGATTTTCGGGGCTTCGATGTGGAAAAACTACTTGAAATGCTCGCCTGAACGGATAATAATGATTAATTTTGCGGCCGATTTTATTAAAAAACAGTATTATGGCAGGATATTTAGTGGAGGATACGCGTAAAGTGACGACGCATCGTCTGATTGAAATGAAACAGCAGGGAAAGAAAATAGCCATGCTGACTTCATACGACTATACGATGGCTCGTATTGTAGACGGTGCCGGAGTGGATGTGATTCTGATTGGCGATTCTGCGTCGAACGTGATGGCGGGCAATACGACCACGCTTCCGATTACGTTGAATCAGATGATATACCATGCGACTTCGGTGATGCACGGTGTGGAACGGGCATTGGTCGTATGCGACATGCCTTTCGGTTCTTATCAGGTCAATCCCACGGAAGGAGTGACCAATGCCATCCGTATTATGAAGGAAAGCGGCTGCGACGCTCTGAAACTGGAAGGCGGGGCGGAAATTATCGACACGGTGAAGGCTATATTGGCAGCCGGTATTCCCGTTATGGGACATTTGGGGCTGACACCGCAGAGTATCAATAAGTTCGGCACATACGCCGTGCGTGCCAAAGACGAGGCCGAGGCGGAGAAACTGGTGGCCGATGCGCATTTACTGGAAGAAGCCGGCTGTTTTGCCATCGTATTGGAAAAGATACCGGCTGCATTGGCCGGTCGGGTAGCCTCTGAATTACATATCCCCATCATCGGTATCGGGGCGGGTTCGCAAGTAGATGGACAGGTCTTGGTGGTCAACGACATGTTGGGGATGAATAAGGGTTTTTCTCCGAAATTCCTCCGACGTTATGCCGATTTGCATACGGTGATGACAGATGCCATCGGGCAATATGTGAGCGACGTAAAAGCCCGGACGTTTCCGGATGAAAACGAGCAGTATTAAGGCGTGGCACAAACCAGTATCGGGCATAAGACCTTGTGGCATGCTGATTTCCTGAAAATCATCTTAGCCAACTTTTGTGTATGCACCTCTTTATATATGTTTTTGCCTGTCGCTCCTGTGTGTATGGGACGAATACCGGGGGAAGACGTGGGAGGAATGTGTGTATCCGTGTTGCTCTTTTGGGTGGGCGTATGTTTACCTGCACCTTTCTGCAATTACTGGTTGGATGCTTACCGGCGGAAAAATGTGGCCTTGTGGGCATTAGCCGTCATCGTATGCGCTACGGGGGCGTTTCTTTTCGATGGTCCGCAGTGGGGGAAGTGGCTGGCGAGGATGATGCAGGGGGCTTCATATAGTGTGTTCCAAATCGCTTTGGGGAGTACTTTGTTGCTGGATTTGTCCGATACGAAAAAGCGGACGGAAGCCGCACATGTCTACTATTGGTTCACTCGTTTGGCTTTGGTTTTCGGTCCCTTGTCGGGTATTGTCGTACCGATGCATTACGGTGTACGCCTTTTTGCCGGAGTATCCGTGGCTTTTCTGCTTTGCGCCGGCCTGTTGGTTATGACGATGCGTGTTCCTTTCAGGGCTCCTTTGGAACCGTCGTGGTGTACATTCGACCGTTTTTGGCTGCCTCGGGGATTCCGGCTCTTTATTCCTCTGACAGGAGTGACCTTTTCCGCCGGATTGATGTTGGGGCAATACCGGGATGCCGGATTTTACTTGTTTTTGGCTGTCGGTTTTTGGTTGGCCTTATGGGGGCATCATCTGTTTTTTAAGGAAAAGTTGCAAACGGAGTTTGCAGTAGGATTCGTTGCTCTCGTGACAAGTGCGTCGTTATGGGGATTGGGGGACGATATGGAAGGGATGAAATGGTGTATTGCCTTATGCCTGGGAAGCGGCCTCGGTTTTGTGACCAGTCGGTATTTGCTTTCTTATATTCGTATCTGCGAGCATTGCGAGAGAGGAACGGCACAGACTTCTTATCTTCTGGGATGGGATGCCGGACTTTTGGCCGGGTATTCCGTAGCTTTCGGATTAGGAACGGAAGTCGGACAAACGATATATACTTATATAATAGGAGCTATATTCGTAGGAACGGGAATGTATCATTTGTTTTTGGTCAGGCCGTGGTATATGCGAAACAAACGGAAATAGTGTGAAAGGAACTGTGCTAATTTTCTTTAATACGTGGAGAAAACAGATTTGTGTCAGCTCAGAAATATGTTTTTAAACATGTTTTCGATATTAGTTTAGATTTTATTATGTGTTTTTACAGAAATGTCATATCTTTGATACCCAAAAGGGGGAGCTTTGTGCACCCGATTTAAAAAATATTGAATAATTAACCTAATGGAATGTAAAGTAGGCTATATTAGAGGACACGGATTCAGCGCTTTAGGGGAGTCAGTACTCCCGAAAAGAAAGTGGCAAAAATGTTGTGTGGGCACACTGCTGGTCAACTCTCGGCCGAGAGCCGGTGACGGGAGGGGCGTGGTGTATCAAAACGATATTTATATATTGAGTGAATAATAAATCTATTAAAATATTAACCTAATGGAAATATGAAAGGCAGTAACATTAAAAGTAAAATGGGTCGTTTTACCTATTCTGCATGTGCGCTGTTCTTTGCCGGTGGTTTGTTAGTCTCTTGTGAGGACGAGCTTTTGACCGGAATGCCTTCGTGGTTGGGTAGCAGCATCTACGAAGAGTTGGAGAAGCGTGGGAATTATAAAACGATGTTGGAACTTATCAATGACAAGGATGTTTCGACCGTGGATGCAAACGGCGAGACAGAGTATGCCAGAACCTTACGTTTGACGGGTAGTAAGACGTTGTTCGTTGCGAATGACGACGCTTTCACCCGATTCTTTCAGAACAATGTGTGGGGAGCCAAGTCTTATAGCGATTTGACGCCTTCGCAGAAAAAGTTATTGTTTAATTCTTCGATGATAAACAGTGCTTATCTGATAGAGTTGATGTCGAGTACGCCTGGCGATAATCCGGCACCCGGGACTGTGATACGCCGCTCTTCTTCGTTGAACCTGTATGATACGATTCCGCAGTTGCGCGCTTCGGACATGCCGGACAACGAATATTGGCTGTATTACCGTTCTAAATATTCGGATGCGGCAACGGGAGGAATGACGGTGTTTCGGGACAATACGACAGCACCGATGGTGCATTTCCTTTCCGCTTATATGTCGAATAAGTCGATTACGAACGACGATTTGAAGTTTTTGACCAATGGAGCTTGCGACAACACTTCGGAGTCGTATATCAACGGGCAGCGTTTGGTGGAAAGGGATATTACGTGTCAGAACGGTTACATTCAGGTTTTGGAAAACGTTATGAATCCTTTGACCAATATGGCTGAGGCTATTCATAACGACGGAGAGCTTTCGACATTCAGCAAGATGTTGGATCGTTTTGCCGTACCGGTATATAACGAAGGATTGTCGAATACGGTCGGGGTGGACTCTGCGTTCGTATGGCGTTATTTGAATAACGGTTTCGATTTGGGAACCGAGGGAGGCAAAAATGCATTGTTGACCTATAAGAATGTGGATTACGATCCAGCGAATGTCTTGTCCTACGATCCAGGGTGGAACCAGTATGAGAACGGTTCTTCCAATACCCCCATGAGCGAAGACATGGCAGTCATTGTAGCTCCTACGGATGCTGCTTTCGAGCGTTACTTCCAGTCCGGTGGCGGTGCCGCTTTGATTGACCGTTATAAATATATAGACAGTATTCCGAACCATATTATCGTGAATATGCTGGACAACTTCATGAAGTATTCTTTGGTGGCTACTGTGCCCAGCAAGTTCAGTTCGGTGATGAACACGGCCCAATTGGAAATGGGACTTTCTGTGGGTGAACCGGGCGGACAGACGGGTATCGGTTCTTGCCTTATGGCCAACAATGGTGTGGTATACAAGTCTAACGAAGTTTATAATATTCCGGAATACCAGTCTGTGGCTTTCCCCGCATCTTTGAACGACAACGACCGTAATACCAAGACAGATATCATGCGCTATATCATCAATGAATTGGACTATCAGGCTTATCTGAATTCCATGGAAAGTATGTTCTTGTTCATTCTTCCTACTGATAACGCTTTGAAAAACTATGTGGATCCGGTAGATTATCACAAGAACCAGCCTACCATTACGGAGTTTTATTATGATTATAGTCCTTCGCTGACCGGTAGCCGTATCAAATGTAAACGTTATAATGCAACGAAGAATGCAGACGGTACGTTGACACGCGGCTCAGAAATCACAAACCCTTGGAAAAACGGTAGTACAGAATCTGATTACGTAACGAACCGTCTGAAAGATATTCTGGAGAATTCCATCATCGTACAGGATAAGTCTGCCACTACTTCAACGGGTAAGAGTGTATGGGTCACAAAGGGCGGTTGTCCGGTCATACTCGAAGGTACGGGGGCAAACATCCGTATTACCACTCCTTATCGTAAAGAACTTGCCGACCAGAATAGTAGCAATAGCCCCTATGAACTGAAAGTTCGTGAGGTGGAAGGTTATTATAACATGGGGCAGAATCCTGACGGTAATGGTGAAACCTTTATCGTAGATATGGAACCGGTGATGTCTGCTTCAAAATCCGTTCCTACTTTATTAAAGGAGTTGGCTACAAAGGATAATCGTTATAGCGAGTTCTCTAGTATGGTGGAGAATAGTACGTTAGTATCTCAATTCTATAACATTACTACAAGCGGGTCTTCTTCTACAGGTACTGCCAAGACCATTTCCAATGGTTTGACCCTCTCGGTCATGGAGAACTATAATTATACAGTGTATGCTCCGCCTACAGCCGAGATAGAGAAAATGTATGAGAATAACTTGCTTCCGAATTGGAGAGATGTGATTGAGCTGGAAGACAAGCTGGATGAAATAGAGGACAGCAATCCGGAAGAGGCTGCTCGATTGGAGGTTCAGATAGATAGTATGAACACATTGATTAACAACTTTATACGTTATCATATCCAGAACAGTGCGGTTTATCAGACAGCTCCTGCCTCATCGGGTACTTACGAAACTTCTTACATGGGAGGAAGCCGTTTTGCCACACTTACCGTATCGAACAGCGGTCAGGCCGGTTCGGGAAGTATAGTCATCACTTGTAATGATGCCAATAAAATGGAAATTGAAGGGGAAACTCCCCGTAAGGTTTTGGATGGCAATTACTTTGCACGTGAATATCGCTTCCGTTCCGGTGTAAGTTCAAGCGACGGTTCTGCGAGTGGGCCTATTGCATGTACGGATATTGATTCGGCAACGCGTATCTTCAACTCTTCTACAGCAGTCGTACATCTGATAGACAAACCATTGCTCTATACAAAAGAGTTGTCTGATGCCTACAATGAGATTTCAGGTAATTAACCTTAATGATAAAGACAATGAAACAATTAAAATATTATTTCTTAATTTGCTGCCTGACTATTGCCACGGTAGTGAATGCTCAGGGAATAACGAGTGTGAGTGGAACGATTTCCGACTCTTTCGGGCCTGTTGTGGGGGCTGCTATTGTTGAAATGGACGCTTCTAACCGTAACATATCTGCCACAGTGACAGATTTTAACGGTAATTTCACCTTGAAAATCAAGAATCCTAAAAACCGTTTGAAGATTAGCTATGTGGGTATGAAGACCCAGATTCTTCCTATTAATAAAAAGGTGTATCATGTGACGTTGGAGGATGCTATGGTATTGAAGCAGGTGGAAGTAAAAGCTAAGAAACGTGTGGAAACATCCGGTTTGGCTATTCCGGAACGCGAGGTCTCTTTCGCTTCACAGACTATTAATGCCAAGGAATTTGAAGGCTTGGGTCTTACGTCCGTAGATGAAGCTTTGCAAGGTCGTATCGCCGGTTTGGATATCGTGATGAATTCCGGTAACTTGGGTGCCGGTACGACGATGCGTTTGCGTGGTGCGTCTACAATCAGTACGTTGACGAGTTCCGAACCTTTGATTGTGGTGAACGGTGACGTTTGGAATGTAGATCAGAGTAACTTTGATGTACAAAATGCCAATGATGAACAGTTCGCGCAATTATTGAATATCAACCCGGAGGATATCGAGAGTATCAGCGTTTTAAAAGATGCTGCTGCTACGGCGATCTGGGGTTCTCAAGGTGCGAATGGTGTGATTGAAATTAAAACAAAGCGTGGTAAACGTGGAAAACCGAGATTGACTTATTCTCTTCGTTTGACAGGTACCTACCAGCCGGATGGAGTGGATTTGTTGACGGGCGATCAATATACGATGTTGATGAAGGAAGCGTATTTCAATCCTCGTTTGAGTGATGCGGCAGCTAATATTCCTGAATTCAATTATATTACAGATAAGCGCGTGTTCTCGGAATGGCAGATGTTCAACAACAATACGGATTGGGTGAAAGAAGTGAAACAAGTTGGTTTACGCCAGAATCATTTCGTTTCTATTACTGGTGGTGGAGAGAAAGCAACTTTTCGTATATCAGGTGGTTATGACCATGAAACCGGTTCTATCATCGAACAGAAGTTAGATCGTTTTACAACTCGTACGATGTTGGATTATTATGTAAGTGACCGCATCAAGATTATGAGTGACTTCTCTTTGACTTATACGGACAATCAAAGGAACTCTGACGACTTGTTGGCTATTGCTTATAAGAAGATGCCGAACTTGGCTATTTTCGAAGAGGATGAGCAAGGTAATTCTTTGGGACGGTATTACGAGATGTTGAAAGCTGACGATGCGTTGAAAGACCAGCGAGGGTGGGTGAATCCGATTGCGAGTGCCAAGTATGCCAAGAACTCTTATACGACATACGCCATCGACCCGAAATTGGAGTTGCAGTATGACTTCTTGGGAATTGATGATACCAAACACCGTTTGACTTATAATGGAGAGGTCATCATGAATGTGTTCAATGCATACGAAGATACTTATTATCCGCGTGAATTGTCGACAGACAATTGGAATGCTGGTGGAGTGAGCAAGGCTACGAGTTATAGTTCTAAGAGTTTGGCGTTTACGACTACACACACGTTGACTTTTGTACCTCATTTCTTGAATGAAGATCATTCATTTATGACGATGGGACGTTTCCAATTGGTTTCAGGTACGTCAAGTGACCAGAAAACCGAAGTAGCAGGTTTGCCGAACGGTGTGGAAGCTCCGAGTGCCGGTGGTATTACTCCGGGGATGTCCAGCAACTTCAATCGTTGGAGAAGTCTTTATTATACGTTCTCTGCTCACTATGCTTATAAAGAAAGATACATTTTTGACGTATCGGCCCGTGTAGATGGTACGACCAAGTTTGGTCCGGGTAAGCGTTGGGGTGTCTTTCCTGCATTTTCCGGCCGTTGGAATATTATAGATGAGCCATGGATGGAGAGTACTCGTAAGTGGTTGTCTATGCTTTCAATTCGTCCGGGATGGGGTATGACGGGTAACCAACCTAATCAGGACTATTTGTATGTCAACCAGTACAGTGCGGCAGGCAACTATTTCGGTGCTACCGGTATGGCTCCGAACAACTTGAAATTAAACACTTTGAAGTGGGAAATGAAGTATACTTGGAACGTGGGCTTCGATTTGGGCTTTTGGGATGACCGTATTAAGGCTGATATCAACTTGTATACACAGACCACGAAAGACATGTTGATGGCGAATGTGAGGATATCTAGTATTTCCGGTTTCACAACTTATCCTTATCAGAATGTGGGTGACATGAACAATAAAGGTTGGGAAATCAACTTGAACACCAACAAACTGATTCAAAAAGGTAAGTTCTGGATGGATTTGAATTTCACGTTTGCCAATAACAAGAATGTGATTACCCGAATGGATCCCCGTGTATTGGAGACTTTGAACAACGATTGGGAACCCAAAAATGCAAAGCTCTTGCAACGCGTACAGGTAGACAATCCTTTCGGTGCCATTTACGGTTATCGTTTCAAGGGTATTTATATGTATAATTATGATACTTATCTGCAAAAAGAGCGCTTGGCTGCCGACGGCGATGCGGAGGCACGGGCTTTCATTGCCAACTTCAATAACAACGGTGGTTGGACAGCTCCTCTTGTATACAATGCGAATGGAGAAATCGTACGTGACATGAAGGGTGATCCGTTGCAGATGATGTTCAATTACATATCAGGTGGTACCGGATATGAGTTTAAAGGTGGTGATGCGATTTATGAAGATGTGAATCACGACGGTAATATCAACCAACTCGATGTGGTTTATTTGGGTAACTCATTGCCAAAGTTGACCGGTGGTTTCGGATTAAAGTTCAATTATGGCGACTGGGCTTTGAATGCACAATTCAATTACCGTGTGGATTACGATATTGTAAATCTTGCCCGTTTGAATATGGAGAACATGGAGTCTAACAATAATCAGAGTCAGGCCGTGAACTACCGTTGGCGTAAAGAAGGTGATTTTACATCTATTCCGCGTGCATTGAGTTCGAATGGGAACTTTGCGAATTATAATACAATGATTAGTGACCGCTTCATAGAGGACGGAACGTTCTTACGTTTGAATTATTTGCAGATTTCTTATAATATGCCACAGAAGATGGTGAAGAAAATCGGCTTGAGCGGTTTACGTTTCTATGCGAGTGCTAATAACCTTTTCTGCTTGACGAAGTATTCCGGCGTGGATCCGGAGTTGGGTTACGGGGGATATAGCGTGACGCAAGATAATGCACAGACTCCGCGTGCCAAGTCATATACTTTTGGTGTCACAGTAGATTTCTAATTGATAATGCTATGAATAAGATGAAGAAAATATGGTTTAGATCAGCTTTTCTGGCCATGGTCGGGATGTCTATGACATCTTGTGGAGACTTTTTGGATATTTATCCGTTGACCATGGTATATGAAGATAATTACTGGAATGAAAAGAACGACGTGGACCAGATAGTGACAGGTTGCTACACACGTATGCAGGATGACGACTTTGTTCGTCGCCTGTTCATCTGGGGAGAGAGCCGTTCAGACAATACACGTCGTGGTTTCAAATCCGATTTCAGCGCGACTTCGGCAGAGGGGTATATTTTGAGTGAGAATATTCTTTCCACTAATACTTATACCGATTGGTCGAGTTTCTATTCTGTTATCGACCGTTGTAATCTGGTAATCAAGAAAGCACCGGAGGTGGCAGAGAAAGACCCTAACTATTTGCCGAGTGATGTGCAGGCTACGATAGCTGAGGTTACGGCCTTGCGTGCCCTTTGTTATTTCTATTTGGTGCGTACGTTTAAGGATGTACCTTATTATACAGAGGCTATTACAAATGACGAGCAAGAATTGAATCTTCCGGCTACAGACGGGGATGTCATCGTTCGGAATCTGATTAATGATTTATTGAATGTATGGCCGAATGCATTGAAAGTATGGCCGAAACAGTCCGGTAAGGATATTAGTTACGGACGTATCACGCAAAATGCAATTTTTGCGATGTTAGCTGATATGTATTTGTGGATAGATGATTATTCCAATGCAGAGAAATATGCTCAAATGGTCATTGATTCTAAGAAAGAATATTTCACGAATAACTATTCTTCTTATTATCAAGTAAACGGTTATCCTTTGGTTCCGGATAATGACAACACCATTTTATTGGCAGGTGCTGCCTATGATTTTAATTTCGGTGAGGGCGGAGGTCCTGAAAGTATTTTTGAATTGGACTTTTCAGAGAGTACGACCGATGGTTCTAAATCGAATGATGTACCGGCCGAGTTTTTTTATCGTGCTTTCAAATCTAATGATAAGGATCCCGGTTATGGGTTGTTTGCGCCAGCAGAGGCTCTTTGGAAGGAGTTAGCATCCCCTCAAATATTTCTTTCGAATAAAGATACGCGTATTAAAGAGTCCATACATGTCGATAATGAGTCTAATCCGGAAATCGTGAATATTGCCAAATATACCTATATGAGCATTAATCCGAGTCTTTCTACGGGAAGCGGTTTGGCCTATGTCAGTCGTATGACAAAGAATGATGCCAATTGGGTTTTTTACCGGGTTAGCGATATGATGTTGATTAAAGCGGAAGCTTTGATTTGCATGATGGGAGAAGAATCTACTCAGCGTAATGATAGTTTGGGGCAAGCTGCTTTTGAGTTAATCAAGGCTATTGCCGACCGTTCGGCACCGAACACTTCTTCTTCTCTGAGTTACAGTAATTATTCTACGAAATCGCAATTGATGGATTTGGTGTTCGACGAACGTAGACGTGAGTTCTTGTTCGAGGGCAAGCGTTGGTTTGATTTGGTACGTCATACCCGTCGTGACGGCAATACGGAATACTTGGTGGACGCCGTGCAAAGTAAGTTTACGGAAAATGCAGCGACTGCTACGGGTAAGCTTAAGAACATGATGGCGGTTTATTGGCCTTATAATTACGACGAATTGCAGGTTAACTCTAATTTGAAGCAGAATCCTGCCTATCCGGAGGCCGGTGACTCTTATGAATCAACAGGTAAATAATTGTTATGAAGTGTTTGTTTAAAATATTAATATCCATGTGTACCGTTTTATTGTTGACGGTACAGATGAGTCTGTTCACCAGTTGTAATGATGACTTGGCGGCTGATAGTTACTATACTTTTACGGGAGAGATGATGAGTGATTTTTTGAAGAATCGTGAGGATTTCAGCCTGTTTAAGCGTATTGTCGAGCGTGCCGGTGAGATGGATTTTCTGTCAAGTCGTGGTTCCCGAACTTTCTATCCGGCCATCAATTCCGGAGTGGAATCATTTTTGAAAGAACGTGGTTACGCTTCGGTCGAGGATCTTCCGGTCGAATTGTGCGATACGTTGGTGAAAGCCTGTTTGGTGGATAATAGCATCAAGTACACTTATAATTTCTCCGAAACGGAGCAAATAAATAATGAGCTTGATTTGCCTTTGATTATCGTGACGAACGGGGATACGGTAGATGCGAACGGGATGACGTTAAGTGTAATCAACCGTCGTTCCGCCATTATCAACGAGTTGAAGAATGACTCTGTGGATAACGGAGTGGTTCATCCGGTAGATCGCGTACTGATACCGAATACCAGTTTGGGCTCCAGTCTGTTGGACGATAATCATGATGAGTTTACGATTTATTATGAGGCTCTCAGTCGTACCGGATTGCTGGACTCGTTGATTCATTATCGTGATGACAGCTATGAAATCTGGAAAGAAAATTATCCGGAGTTCAAAACCGGAATTCATTCCGGAGGTGTCTTCAACGAGAATGACCAAGGCTACGAATATCATGCCAAGCGTCCGGACCATCGCTATCAAGGTTTCACATTACTTATCGTTCCTGATGAGGTGTTGTATGAGAAGTACAGTGATCGTTTTAATGCCAATATGACTTTGGACCAGAAGGTCGATGCGTTGTACGATTTAGCCGTTGAGAAATATAAAGATAATGCGGCTGCCAATATTTTCGGTCTGAATGAAGTGGATCCTGACGATTCTGAAGGAAGGACGTACAAAGAGAAGTATTGGAATAAAGAATCCTTGACCAGCCGTTACAACCCGTTGAATATGTTCCTGTCCTATCATATTCTGGACCGTCTGTTTGCAAGTACGGCTAAGTTGATTAACTGCTGGGGTACCAATACGGCCTATGCCAATCCTACGGAGTGGATTTCTACGTTGTTGGATTATTCCACGATAAAGTTGGAGAGAGTGTATGCTACTGTGGACAAGCAGGTAGAACATCCGGCTGGTTACTATATCAACCATAGTACAGCTACGGAGTACAATTCTTATGACAGAGTGCGTGGTGCTTATTTGACTCAGCCAGGCGCGGAGAACTTCTCATTGAACGTGTCTTACTTCTATTTGGACGATGTCGTGGCTTATGACCAGGCGATGCGTAACAAAGTGATGAATACGAGAGTGCGTGTGGATTTTTATACATTATGGCCCGAGTTGACTAGTAATGATATCCGTTTGTGTGGGAATCCGACACAGGCTTACGGTGCTCATGACAATGATGAGAATGGAGGTGAAAACGGTGGATATAATTACTATATTCCGGTAGGATATATGAAGAATTGTGAGTTCAGTGAGAATACCATTTTCTTTGTGCAGCGTCCGAAAGTTTATTGGTGGAACTGGGGGGGAGATGAGATTAATATTTTGGGAACGAGTTACGACGTAACTTTCCCGTTGCCTAATGTTCCTCCCGGCACGTATGAACTTCGTTTAGGTTATCCGGGTATGTTGGATCGTGGTATTGCCCAGGTTTATGTGGACGGCATACCGCAAGGAATTCCTATCGATATGCGCTATCGTGCGGATGATGCACGCGTCGGAGGGCTTTATAATGGGACTACGGGTTTTCGAAATGCAGAAGAAAGTTCTTCCGGTATTTACACCAGTGAACAGTTGGAGGAGAATGCACGTACGATGAAGAACAACGGTTATTATAGCGGGCCGAAGAGTATCTTTACGGGGAATGACGGAACGGATGCTCCAAGATACAGTCCTAATAGTTGTACGCTGATGTATAATAATGCCTATACTTTCCGTCGTAAAATCTGCGATGTAGAGGTGAAGCCCCATACGGACCATAAAATTCGTATTCGTTCCGTATTCACACAAGGGAACAGAGGATGTTTCATTCTTGATTATATGGAATTGGTACCTATAAGTATTTGTGGGGCCGGAGGTATCGGTGAGGATGTTTACTAATATTCACATTTAAACGCTAAAGAAAATGAAACTAAAATATTATATACAGACAGGTGTTGTGGCGTTAGCTGCCGCAACCGTCGGTGTATCCTGTACGGATACGTGGGATGACCATTACAGTGTGAATGGTACGGTGCCCGGTGCAACCCTGTGGGAAAATATGCAACTCGACGAGAGCATTCGTCCTTTCGTGAGGGTTCTGGATTCTTGTGGCTACAAAGACATTTTGAATGCCAATCAGGTGTTTACGGTTTGGGCTCCGGAAATTACGGATGCGGAAGCTCAGGAGTGGATTGACACCTATAAGAGAGAGAAAAGCCAGGGGATAATTGATGACGATAATTCTACTTTGAATCAGTTTATCAAGAATCATATAGCCATGTATAATCAGCAAGTTTCGTCGTTGACAAAAGACGAGACTGTCAAGATGATGAATGGCAAACGTTTGACTTTGACCGGTTCCATGCTTAACGGTGAAGTGAACATGGTAGGCAACGGGGTTCCGTCTTCCAATGGTATGCTCTATAAAGTGGACGGACCCGCAACTTTCTTTCCTAATATTTGGGAACGCCTCCGCATGGATTTGGAAGGAGACAACGGGCTGGATAGTGTAGCCAATTTCTTCCTTTCATGGAATCGTATAGAACTTGACGAAGAGGCCAGTGTGCCGGGTGGTATCGTAGACGGTGAAACGGTTTATTTGGACTCTGTGATGTACAATTACAATCCTATTTTCAATCAGTTGGGTCGGATTGACTCTGAAGACAGTCTGTACTGGTTCGTAGCTCCTACCAACAAGATTTGGAGAGAAAATATAGATCAGTATCGTTCTTATTTCGACTATCATAAAAGTTTAGGAGAAGACGGTGACTCTTTGCAGAACCTCTATTCTAAATTTATGTTAGTGTATGCTTCGTTCTTCAATGTGAGGTCACAGGAATTACCTTTCAACGCAGCTAACCCGGATTCTATCATTGCTACGACGTATCAATCTTTTTATCCGGATTTCTCCAAGTTCGAATGGCCAATGCAGGCAGGTGGGTTGCTTTACGGACTGACACCTCAAGATTGCAGTAACGGTCGTTTGTACAAAGCTACGGATTGGCGTATACCTCCTACCAAGTTGATTTACATGAGTCCGATAAAGGTAGAAGCAGAATACGCTAATAATTATTCAACGGTGACGCTTTCAGGAGATTCGACTTCGATTCAGGTAAACTATGTAGATGCAACTAATGAGAATTTTATAGTATCTGCGAATGGATATCTGGTGGTAAAGGATGCACGTTCGGGACGTACCAACCAGCCGGAAATTACTTTTAAGATTCCTAACACGCTTTCCAATTGTCCTTACGACATCAAAGTGGTGTTTGCCTCTCCTTTGGCCGGAGACTCGTTGGCTAAGGAAGACGCACAGTTGAAGCGCCAGTTTACTGCGAAAATCAGATATTATTCGTCGAGAACCGGTGACATGATTGAAGGGAGCAATGCAGTGACTTTGTGTACGGATGTAGATGTCGATGCCACGAAGATGGATACCGTCACGGTAACGACAGGATTTAAATTTCCGGTTTGTAACTTCGAAGAAGAAGATCCCAGAGTGTTGCTGACCATACAATCTATCAAGGGGCGTACGGTACCGGACGGTTACAGCAAGGATTTGGCGATAGACTGTGTGATTTTTGAACCACGTCCTACATCCAGTTCCGGAAGCGATGAAAATTGATTGTAGAACAATATTAGAGCATGAGTAATGAAAAGATATAGATTCTATTGTTTAGCATTGTTGATGGCAGGAACTCTGGGGGGCTATGCTCAGGAAGAGACTGCTGCCGACACCGTGACTGCGGCCAGACCTGCCAGTCCGATAAAGAAAAATGTAAAGACACGTCCGGTTAGCGGACGAGTGTTCGCAGTGACGTCCGGTACTCCTTTGGGTGGAGCGTTGGTCAGCGTGAGTGGTTACGACGGCTACAGTACGTTGACAGAAGAGGACGGAACGTATAAACTCGACGTGCCAGAGTTTGCTACGGCTTTGACAGTTACGGCTCCGGATTACAATTCGGTTCGTGTGGGTATTAACCAATCCGGTAAGTTGCGCGATGTGACCCTATATTCCAGTGTCATGCGTTCGGCATACAGTGCGGACGACAATATCTTGAATACGGTGGTGGCAGATAAATTCGATTATAGTCCGTCCTTGAATATCACATCCGAAATCGGTGACCAGTTGGGTGCCAATGTCCGTACGATTTCTCGTGGAGGTACGCCTGGTATCGGAAACTTCATGATGATGAACGGTATCAACTCTTTGCACAGCAACGCCCAGCCGTTGATCGTGATCGACGGGGTTATCGTAGATCAGCAATATGATCGTACGATGGTTCACGATGGTTTCTACAATGATATCCTGACGTCTTTTAACGTGAATGAAATCAAGAGCGTGAAGGTAATGGCCAACGGTACGGCTATTTATGGAGCCAAAGGTGCCAATGGAGTGATTCTCATCGAAACGAAGCGTAATACGAGTTTGGCTACGAAAATCGACGCCACGGTGTCGGCCGGCATTACCTTATTGCCGAAATCGCTTCCGATGATGAGCGGTTCGCAGTTCAAGACATACGCCTCAGATTTGTTGAAGACGACGGGTACGAACTTGTCGGAATTCCAGTTCCTGACTTCCGATCCGAATAATTACTATTACAATAAATATAATAACAATACGGATTGGAACGATGTCATCTACCGTGAGGCTTTCTCGCAGAATTATGGTATTACGGTACAAGGAGGTGATGAGGTGGCCAGCTATTTCCTCGCATTGGGATATAATGGTGCTCAGAGTGTATTGGAGGACAATGATGTGAATCGTTTGAACATTCGTTTCAATACGGATATTAACATGTTCAAGCATTTGTTCATCCGTTTTGACGCTTCTTACAGCAACGTAACGCGTAACCTGAAAGATCAGGGCGCACCGGAAGCTTACGATGAAGGAACGGTGACTTCTGTCAATTATCTTGGTTTGGTGAAAAGTCCGATGTTGAGTCCGTATGCTTATTCCAACGGTAAAATTTCCGATGTGGCATTCGATAACAGCGACGAGGACTATCTGGATCAGGCTTTGTCTTCGATTGGTAATGTGAATTATCGTTTGGCCAATCCGGCTTCAATTAATGAGTACGGTACGGCTCAGAATAAGAATTATTTTGAAAATTCATATCTGAACCTCGCTGTTACTCCGAAATGGCAGTTCAATAAACATTTGTCTCTCAGCTCTTTGTTCAGCTATACGTTGACAAATACGAACGATAAGTACTACGTACCCATCAACGGTGTGCCTGATTACTATGTGTCTTCTATCGGTCTTACGGTAGAAAATGAAATCCGTTCGCTTTATTCTTCGCAAAACTCTATTACGAGTGATACGAAAATAGAGTGGGGAAATCAGTACGGTGCACATAGTATAGACCTTTTGGGAGGTTTCCGTTATATGAACGACCGTTACAAGGTAGACACACAGTTGGGTTACAATACGGGTAGCGATAAAACGCCGTTTATCAATGATACGCAAAACAAGACGACTACCGGTAGCACCAACGAGTGGACTTCAATGAGTTGGTATGGCCAGGCCCGTTACGATTACAGAAAGCGTTATTTCGTAGAAGGTAATTTGGCGATTGAAAGTTCGTCGCGTTTCGGTAAGGATGCGAAAGAAGGGTTTAAATTGGCCGGTGTGCGATGGGGGGTCTTTCCAGGAATTCAGGCTGGTTGGGTGTTGTCCAACGAAAGTTGGTTCGATGTACCGGGAATAGACTATGCTAAATTTACGATGGGATACGATGTGAGCGGTAACGACGGTATTGACTTTGATGCAACCCGTACTTATTTCCAGAGTATTTTGTTCCAGAATCAGGCTAATGGTTTGGTGTTGGGTAATTTGGGTAATACGGAAGTACAGTGGGAAACGACCCGTCGCTTTAGCTTCGGTACGGAGTTGAATTTTCTGAAAAACCGTTTGAACTTGAAAGTAAACGTATTCAAGAGTTGGACAGACAATCTGTTGACTTATCATGAACTGAACTTTATTACCGGTTTGGAAAACAACTGGGTGAACGGTGGTTCTTTGGAGAACAAGGGCTATAATATTACGGTGAACGGCCATATCATTGCCACCCGCAACTGGAACTGGGAACTGGGTGCCAGTGTCGGCCATTACAAGAACAAGCTGACAGCCCTGCCCGACGGACAGGATTATGTGGATGCCGAAGTTTATGGTGCTACCATCCGTTCGCAAATCGGCCAACCGGTGAATTTGTTCTATGGTTACAAGACCGAGGCCACCGCATCCGGTACGCACGTATATGCCACTTCGGAAGAGGCCAAAGCCGACGGATTGTATATCTTGGGTGAGAACGGTATCGACAAGACTTACTTCGGAGCCGGCGACGTGAAGTTTGCTGACAATGGTGACAAGGAAATCAACAAGGCCGATATGCAGGTCATCGGAGATCCGAACCCGGATATTTACGGTAACATCTTCACCTCTTTGAGTTACAAGCGTATCCGTTTGGATGTAAACTTCAATTACAGCCTGGGCAACGATGCCTACAACTACTTGCGTTCGCAGTTGGAAAGCGGAAACCGTTTCATGAACCAGTCGGTAGCGATGGTGAACCGTTGGAGCTATGAAGGACAGGTGACCGACATGCCGACGGTGATGTGGGAAGATCCTATGGGTAATGCCCGCTTCAGCGACCGTTGGATTGAGGATGCCAGTTACCTGCGCCTGAAGTCTATCACGTTGAGCTATGAACTTCCGCTCAACAGCACTTTCATCCACGGCCTGACGTTCTGGGGACAGGCAAACAACGTCTTTACCGTGTCTAAGTACTTAGGAGCCGATCCGGACTTCTCCATGAGCAACAGTGTTTTGGAACAAGGCATAGACCGCGGCCTGTTGGCTAACAGCCGTAACTTTATGCTCGGTATTAAAATCAACCTTTAATTCAGTCTCTTATGAAACTCAAATCTTATATTTTTCAGATTGCGTTGGCGGCTGTCGGAGCAAGTATCTTAGGAGCCTGCGAAGACATGCTTGAACCGACTTCGGATTATGTGATATACGAAAACGGTAGCCATCTGACTACCCCAGCCGATACTGCTACTTCTCTGATTGGTATTATTTACAAGTTGCAGGGTATCGGCGATCGTACCAACCTATTGGGTGAGGTGCGGGGCGACCTCGTTACTTTGACCACTCAAGCCAATGCCGATTTGCGTGCGTTAGCCAACTTCGAAGTGACGGATGAGAACAAATATAATAGTCCGCGTGATTATTATGCAGTGATTAACAATTGTAATTATTATCTTGCATACGCTGATACGGCTGCATACGACAATCGGGGCAATCAGATTTTTGCTAAAGAAATGGCTCAGGTAAGATCCATCCGTGCATGGGCGTATCTGCAACTGGCGTTGAACTATGGAAAGGTGCCTTTTTACACGGAGCCGTTGCTGACGGAACAGGATGCCAACGATGTCAGTCTTGATGTGAAAGACCGTAAGGACATTGAAGCCATCTGTGATTATTTTATCAATGACTTGAAGCCTTACAGCAATACACCGTGGCCCGTTTTGCATAAGGTAGGTAGTATTTTGATGGCCAACTGTTATTTTCCGGTAGACGTAGTGTTGGGTGATTTGTATCTCTGGAAGGCTTCTTGTCAGGGAACGGACGCCGGACGTGCATATTACCGTGAGGCTGCCAAATGCTATTTCCGTTGGATTATGGATGAGCGTAGTGTAGGGGACGGGTTCGTGAAGCCTATTTATTATTTCTCAAATCAGTATTCAGCTTATTGGATGGAATATTCTTCTTCACTGGGGAACTCTTATGGTTTTTCTTATTCTATTCCAGGACAGAATCCGGGGACATATGGTACGGAAACTTTTACTATCATCCCGATGGACTCTGCTTCCAGCCAAGGATATTTCAGTGAGGTGCCAAGCTTATACAATTCGTCGACCAATAGCAATGGTATTTACGTTACTTCGACAAATTATAGTATAACGCCGTCGTTGCACATGCAAGAGATCAGTCAGGCACAATCTTATTCGTTTTTGGACAAGGAAAATCGTCCAATAGATGTTGTTCCAGATATGATTGAGGAATCTGCGATATATAAAGGCGATTTGCGTTTGGCTGCTCAGTGGCGTTCGAGAACCGTTAATATTACGACAGGAGGGGCTGCCGATAAGTTTACGATGCAGAGTATCTACAAGGTTAGCCAACGTAATATAGGTATCTATCGCGAGACTGATGTTTGGCTGCGTTTGGCCGAAGCTCTCAATAATGGCGGTTTCCCCCGTATGGCATACGCTATTTTGGCTACGGGAATCAGTAAGGATGTTGTAGACGACAGTGTATCTGTATATTGTAATGATGTCGACTTGGCATTTCTCAATGAGTTGAATTCGGCTAATAATTATTTCAATACATTCAAAACCCGTAAGGGCCGAATCGGTGAGGAAGGCGGTAGTGCTACCGATTCCTATAATACGGTAGGTGTACATTCACGCGGTTGCGGTTATGCTGAGTTGGATCCGGATTATGCGTATCCGATGGTAGATTCTTTGGATAAGGATGGTAACCGTATCAACGGTTATATAGGACAGAGCCGTAAGGATTGGGCCTACCTGAATATGGCAGAAGAGCAAGCCCGTGTGGACAGTATGATTATCAATGAGAATGCATTGGAAACCTGTTTCGAGGGCAAGCGTTTCTATGATTTGATCCGTTTTGCCAAACGTTACCATAATAATGCGTGGGTGGCCGACCCGGTCAGCAAGCGTGGAGGTAAGGAGAATCGTGACGGGGCACTTTACAATAAGTTGATGTTAGAGAACAACTGGTTCCTGAATTGGAAAGGCCAGATCGGAATGTAATTGTTTTTGTTTGTAGTTTTATATAAAGGCGGAGAATGCGTGGGAGCATTCCTCGCCTTTATTTGTAGTTCTTAGAATGTCTTGTAATACAGGAAAGTAGAAATGGCTGTTTGTCTGCGGAAAGCAAAAAGTCCTTTGCTTGAGATTGATTTTTCATTCTGCGGCAAACGATTTTCCGGGATGAGGAGTTCGATGTCGAGACAGTTTTTTATTGAAATTCTTCCTATTCTGAAAAAGAAATCGTATTTTTGCCAAAATTTTAAAGTAACGCGAAAGTAAAATACGATATATGGCAAACCGATTCGCAGAACGTACGCAACTGAACCTCTCCGATGTGAACAAAGAGGTGTTGAAGATGTGGGATGACGCAGATGTCTTCCATAAGAGTATGACAGAACGTGAAGGCTGTCCTTCGTTTATCTTCTTCGAAGGTCCTCCTTCAGCCAACGGGCATCCGGGTATCCACCATGTCCTGGCACGTTCTATCAAGGATACGTTCTGTCGTTTCAAGACTATGAAAGGCTTCTTGGTGAAGCGCAAGGCCGGCTGGGATACCCATGGCCTTCCCGTGGAATTGGGAGTGGAAAAAGAATTGGGCATCACGAAGGAGGATATAGGCAAGACGATTTCCATCGAGGAATATAACCGTAAGTGCCGCACGAATGTGATGAAATATACGGAGGAATGGACCGACCTGAGCCATAAGATGGGCTATTGGGTGGACATGGAGCATCCGTATATCACTTACGACAATAAATATATCGAGACGCTTTGGTGGCTGTTGCAACAGCTCTACCGGAAGGGCTTGTTATATAAGGGATATACGATACAGCCTTATTCGCCCGCAGCCGGTACGGGGCTGAGCTCGCATGAGTTGAACCAGCCCGGTTGTTACCGTGACGTGAAAGACACGACGGTGACGGCACAGTTCCGTATGCTCGATCCGCGCCCTGAAATGACGGGCTGGGGTACGCCTTATTTCTTGGCATGGACCACTACGCCTTGGACGCTTTCGTCCAACACGGCATTGTGCGTAGGGCCGAAAATAGAGTATGTATGCGTGCGTACTTATAATATGTACAGCGGTGAACCCGTAACAGTGGTGCTGGCCAAGGCGCGTTTGGGGGCTTATCTGAATCCGGAGGGTGAGAATATGCCGTTGGACGGTTACAAGCCGGGGGACAAAGTGATACCTTATCAGATTGTGGGTGAATACCTCGGGCCGGATTTGGTCGGTATGACCTACGAACAGTTGTTTCCTTGGGTAAATCCCGGGGAAGGGGCTTTCCGTGTCATCCCCGGAGATTACGTGACGACGGAAGACGGTACGGGTATCGTGCATATCGCTCCGACTTTCGGTGCGGACGACGCGCAGGTGGCCAAGGCGGCCGGCGTTCCTCCCATGCAGTTGGTCAACCGCAAGGGTGAGTTCCGTCCGATGGTGGATTTGACCGGTAAGTTTTATCTGTTGGACGAGTTGGACGAGGACTTCGTGAAGCGTTGTGTCCGTGTGGACGAATACAGGAAGTGGGAAGGCCAGTTCGTGAAAAATGCCTACGACCCGAAGAAGACCGACAAGGACGAAACCCTCGACGTGGCGCTCTGCATGGAACTGAAGCAGCGCGGAATGGCATTCAAGATAGAAAAACACGTGCACAACTATCCGCATTGTTGGCGGACGGACAAGCCGATTCTGTATTATCCGCTCGACAGTTGGTTCATCCGCAGCACGGCCGCCAAGGAACGGATGATAGAACTGAACCGTACCATCAACTGGAAGCCGGCATCCACCGGGACCGGACGTTTCGGTAAATGGTTGGAGAACCTGAATGACTGGAACTTGAGCCGTAGCCGTTATTGGGGTACGCCGTTGCCGATCTGGCGGTCGGAAGACGGTGAGGAAACCTGTATCGGTTCGGTGGAGGAGCTGTATGCCGAAATCGAGAAAGCGGTTGCGGCCGGACTGATGGCTTCCAATCCGCTGAAAGACCGTGGTTTCGTTCCGGGCGATTACAGTCAGGACAATTATGACAAAATAGATTTGCACCGTCCGTTTGTGGATGAGGTCGTTTTGATTAGTCCCACGGGTAAGCCGATGAAGCGGGAGACCGACCTTATCGACGTGTGGTTCGACTCCGGTGCCATGCCTTACGCCCAGATTCATTATCCGTTCGAGCATAAGGCGGAGTTGGATAACCGTACGGTTTATCCTGCCGATTTCATTGCAGAAGGTGTGGATCAGACCCGCGGTTGGTTCTTTACGCTGCATGCCATCTCTACGATGGTATTCGATAGTGTGGCTTATAAGGCTGTAATATCCAACGGACTTGTACTCGACAAGAACGGGAACAAGATGTCCAAGCGTTTGGGTAATGCGGTGGATCCGTTCGGTGCGATAGAGCAATACGGTTCGGATGCCGTACGTTGGTATATGATTACCAATTCTTCGCCGTGGGATAACCTGAAATTCGACGAGGCCGGCGTACAGGAAGTCAGCCGTACGTTCTTCGGCAAGTTGTTCCAGACTTATTCTTTCCTGACGATGTATGCTAATGTGGACGGTTGGTATTATGCCGAAACCGATGTGCCCATGAGCGAACGTCCGGAAATAGACCGTTGGATCTTGTCCGAGTTGAATACATTGGTGAAGAACGTGGAGGCTTGTTACGAGGATTATGAACCGACGAAGGCCGGACGCCTGATTCAGGATTTCGTGATAGATAACGTGAGCAACTGGTTCGTCCGCCTGAGTCGTAAGCGTTTTTGGGGCAGTGCGATGAGTACGGATAAGCTTTCGGCTTATCAGACGTTATACACTTGCCTGGAGACGGTGGCCAGACTGATGGCACCCATCGCTCCGTATTATGCCGACCGTTTGTATCATGACCTGACGGCTGCAACCGGTCGTGCGGAAGCGGAGAGCGTGCATTTGGCCACATTCCCGGTTTGCGATGAAACGAAGGTGGACAAAGCGTTAGAGTATCGTATGGAACTGGCGCAGCAGATTACGTCCATGGTCTTGTCCTTGCGCAAGAAAGAACGGATTATCGTGCGTCAGCCCTTGCAGTGCATTTCCATACTGTCGGGCGATGCAGAACGCCGTGAAAGCATAGAAGCCGTGAAACAGTTGATTCTGGACGAAGTGAACGTCAAGGAATTGCAGTTTGTGGAAGGCGATGGCATGCTGGTGAAGAAAGTGAAGTGCAACTTCCGTACGATGGGCAAGAAATTCGGCAAGTTGATGAAGAACGTGGCCGCTGCGGTGGAGAGCCTGACACAAGAACAGATAGCCGGATTGGAGCGCGAAGGCACGCTCGACGTGGTTTTGGAGGGCGGCGAGGCGGTAACCATCGAAGTTGCCGATGTGGAGATTTTCAGTGAGGACATTCCCGGTTGGACGGTGGCCAATGAAGGCAGCCTGACGGTGGCACTTGATATTACCGTGACGGATGCGCTTCGTGTGGAGGGAACGGCCCGTGAATTAGTGAAGCGTATACAGAACTTACGTAAGGAAAAGGATTTCGAGATTACCGACCGCATTGCCGTGACGCTTTCCCATGCGGAACAAACGGACAAGGCCGTGGCGGAATACGGAGACTACATCTGTGGCCAGGTCCTGGCCAATTCGCTTACGGTGGCAGACAAGGTGGACGGTGGCGTGGCCATAGACTTAGACGATTACACCGTGGAGATAAAGGTAGATAAAGAGTAAGTGAGCATTATTAACCCTAAAATAAGAAGTATTATGACAGAGAAAACACGTTATAGTGATGAGGAATTAGCCGAGTTCAAGGAGTTGATCCTGAAGAAACTGGCAGTGGCACGTGAGGAATATGAATCCATTATGGGCACATTGATGAACACGGACAACAACGGGGTGGACGATACGTCGCCTACCTATAAGGCTTTGGAAGAGGGAGCCAATACGCAGACCAAGGAGGAACTTTCGTTGTTGGCCTCGCGCCAACAGAAGTTCATCAAGGGGCTTGAGGCCGCCTTGGTGCGTATCGAAAACAAGACCTACGGGATTTGCCGTGAGACCGGCAAATTGATACCCAAGGAACGTTTGCGCCTGGTTCCCCATGCGACATTGAGCATAGAGGCTAAAAACATGAAAAAGTAATGAGGACAGAAGGAAGTAGCGGTCGGGGATGGCTCACCCAAGGACGTTTGGCCGGGCTGATTATCTTATTGGTGTTGGTCATAGACCAATGGATTAAGATTGCGGTCAAGACTCAGATGTATATGCATGAGAAGATTCATGTGACCGATTGGTTCTACATTCTCTTCACTGAAAACCCCGGCATGGCATTCGGGTGGGAGTTTTTCGACAAGCTTTTCTTGACGTCTTTTCGTATTATCGCCGTGGCCGTCATTGCGTATCTCCTTTACAGGGCGATACGCAAAGGCGTGCCGACGGGTTTTGTAGTCTGTTTGTCATTGGTCTTGGCCGGTGCTGCCGGGAACATCATAGATTGCGTGTTCTACGGATTAATCTTCAATAATCCTCCCGCACCGTTCACTGCTCATTTCGTGCCTTTCGGGACGGGGTACGAAAGTGTGTTCCACGGGCGCGTGGTGGACATGTTTTATTTTCCCATCATCGACACTTATTGGCCGGATTGGATGCCATGGGTGGGAGGGGAGCATTTCATCTTTTTCAGTCCCATATTCAATTTTGCGGATGCAGCCATCAGTTGCGGTATCATTGCCTTGTTGATTTTCTATCATAAACGTATTTCCCAATAGCCCTTAACCGTTTCATGTCAAAGTCGTTGCGTAAAGTATGTGGTGCTGTGGCGGCCGTCCTTTTATTGTCGGCATGTAAGCCCGGCGTACCGTCCGGTCTGATTCAGCCAGAGGAACTGGAAGATTTGCTTTATGATTACCACGTCGCACAGGCCATGGCAGAGACGGGAGGGGACAGCATGAACTTTAAACGTTACAGTTACGTGCAGGCCGTGTTTGAGAAGCATGGGGTGAGCGAGGCCGAATTCGACTCCACGATGGTGTGGTATGCGTCGCATGCCACTTACTTGAATGACATTTATAAAAAGTTGCAGGAGCGTTACAGCACGCATGTTTCGGCGTTGGGAGCTTCTACCGGGGAGAACGACATCTTTGCCCATTTGGATGCACGGGGGGACACGGCCAATATTTGGCAGGAGCGTGCGTTCAGAATCCTGAAACCGAGTTTTATGGAAGACCGTTTGCTGTTTACCATGACAGCCGATACGACTTTCCGTAAAGGGGATGCCTTGCTTTGGCGCTTCGATGCCCGTTATATATCCCACGGACGGCAAAATGAGGCATACGCCGGTTTTTATGTGAAATACGACAATGATTCCACGGCAGGTATTACGCAAAGAATTTATTCCAATAACCTGATGCAGCTTCGTTTGGAAGGAGACACGGCTCATGCGATTCGGGAAGTGGGCGGATTCGTGTATTATAAACCTTCGGACGAAGACAAAGAATCCCGCCTGTTGTTGCTTCGAGACATCATGTTGGTTCGTTTCCATCTGCAGCCGGTGGTTGTGGATACTGCGGCAGCTGTGGCGAAGCCGGATAGTATGGACGCATCGTTGAAAGATTCGGTGTTGCGGGTGATACCGGCTGATACGGTTTCCCGCCGTCTTTCTCCAACCGAATTGAGGGATAGTCGTCCGGTGGAACGTTCCATTCATGTGGTGAAGGAAAAGCCCTATCGTGTGATTCGTAAACCGGGGGCTACGGGAACGGGACGAAGAGGACATTGAAACAATAAGGAAACAAGCGGCCTTGAAACATATTGCTTTCCATAGAGTGTATTGGCCATCGGGGTGTTTTGAGGTCATGCCGGTGATAACGGTCGATGAGAAAGGCTTTTATCAATTCCATTATATCTTGACGGAAGAAATGCCGGCTGTGATATGGAATGGAGGCGTCGGTTTGTTATTGCCTCCCGAGGCCGTTCCGCAACCCGGGGACAGTATTGACGCGTTGTTGCGGGAAACAAATCCAGATGTAAGTCCGCATGCTTTGCGGCTTTGGAGTGCCGATGGATTGCCTGTTGATGCGGATATTCTTACTCCTGTCTTCCGATGGTATCCCGTCTTCTGAACTCGGCGCAAACGATGGCTGTGGCTACGGCTACGTTCAGGCTTTCCGATGTGTTTCGTTCGAGAGGATAGTTGGGGATGTACAGTTTCCGGTTGATGAGCGACGCGATGTCCCGGCTGATGCCTTTGCCTTCGTTCCCCATGACAATCAGTCCGTTGGAACTTAGTTCCGTACCATACATGTCATTCCCGTCCAGAAACGTTCCGTAGACCGGTGTGTCGGTGTCGGCTGCCCGCAGCAAATCCGTCAGTGAAAGGTAGTGTACGCAGACACGTGCCATGGCTCCCATGGTGGCCTGTACGGTTTTGGGATTATAAAGGTCGGCCGTGTCGGGAGAGCAGAATATATGTTCGATACCGAACCAGTCGGCTATACGGATAATCGTGCCCAGATTGCCCGGGTCCTGCACGCCGTCGAGCCCAAGGCAGAGTTGCTCTTTCAGTATGTGTTCCGGTGCCCCTTCGGCCTGACGTTGGTGGAATACGGCCAACACGTCCTGCGGATTCTTTTGCAGGCTGGCTTTTTGAAGCTCCTCGGCCGATACTTCTTGGATTTCACATCCTTTACGGGCGAGTGTTTCCACAACTTCCCGCCGTGTGTCCAACCATTCCTTCAGGGCTGCGAGAAAGGTACAGTCGAAAGCCGGTAGCAAGTCGTCTACCAGTTTATGTCCTTCGGCCACGAAGAGTTGCTGTTCCTTGCGGAATTTTTTCTGTTCGAGAGAGCGGATGAGCTTGATTTTGTTTTTGCTGATCATTTCGGTTCCAATTATACTGCAAATCTAAGAAGTTATTTCGGAACCGGCAAAATAAATCAAAACCAAAAGCGGCCTGAAGATAGGCTTCGGTCCGGTGAAGCCAAATCAGAAAACTTCGTTTTCATTTGTCTTTACGTCCGTCTTGCACTTTCTCTTAGATAAGACAGGCTGCGATTCGGCATAGCCAAACTTGAAAAAACTTTGTTTTTCGTTTGTCTCTGCACTCACCTTGCACTATCTTTGTATCCCAAATGGCACTTATGCGGAAACTTTTATACAGTATAGTCGGGGGAATCATCATGGCGTTGCTGGGCGCTTGCTCAGCTACGAAATTCGTACCCGAAGGCGAATATATGTTGGAAAGCGTTTCTGTGAAGTCGACGGATAAATCGCTCGATGCCACGTCGTTGAAAGGATACATTCGTCAGCATCCTAATTCCAAGTGGTTCAGCCTGCTGAAAGTCCCTATGGGGCCGTATGCCCTGTCCGGGCGGGACACGACTAAGCGAATCAACCGTTTCTTGCAACGGGTAGGAGAGGCGCCGGTAATTTTCGATACGGTACAGGCTAACCGTTCGGGAGAAAACATGTTGGCGGCTGTGAACAATTTGGGGTATCTTCATGCCCGGGTGAATCAGAAGCGTGCGGTGAAAGGGAAGAAGGTAAGGTTGGCATACGAGATTGTGCCGGGAGAGCGTTATAGGGTGAGAAACATCCGTTACCTTATAGAGGATTCTGTGGTGGAACGTATTGTCCGCGAACAAGCTTCATTGTCATCCTTGCAACCCGGAATGCCTTTCGATTTGAATGTGTTGGACGGAGAGCGCAGCCGCATCAGCAGTCGTTTGCAAAACAGCGGATATTATAAATTCAACAAGGAATATGTCCGGTTTGAAGCGGATACGTGCGTGGGGAACCAAAAGGTGGATCTGGATGTGGTGATACCTTTGTACCGGGCATCAGCGGAAAGCAATCCGGAACTTCACCGGCGTTATAAAATTCACTCTGTTTCCTTTTCCGGCGATGCGGCGGCTTTTGACACGAGCCGTGATACTTCCCGATTGGACAGTATGGTCTATCGGGGTTTTCCTATTTATTACAAGCATAAACTGGCTTTTCGGCCTTCTGTCTTTACCAATAACAATGCAATCGAGCCGGGGCATCTGTACCGGGAGCGCGACGTACAACGGACTTATAGTAACTTCGGCCAGTTGGGAGCCGTGATGTTTTCCAATATCAAGATGGTGGAGAACGATTCCTTGCCGAATATGCTGGACGGATTCGTGACCGTGCACGAGAATAAACCGCGTTCGTTGGGAGCGGAATTGGAAGGTACCAATTCGGCAGGTGATTTGGGGGCGGCCTTGCTTCTGACTTACCAGAACCGGAATCTGTTTCGAGGCTCTGAATTGCTGTCCCTGAAACTTCGTGGGGCATTTGAAGCCATTACCGGTCTGGAAGGGTACAGTGACCAGAATTATATGGAAATCAGTGTGGAAGCCGGCCTGACATTCCCTAATTTCAGGTTGTTTCGCTTCAATGGCCGCGACCGTGGGTTGATGCGTGCCACTTCGGAGATCTCATTATTATATGATTCCCAAAACCGTCCTGAGTTTCATCGGCGTGTTTTGACTTCAGCTCTGCGTTACCGTTGGCAAAGCCCGAATGGTTTGCTCCGCCACCGTATCGACCTGATAGACTTGAACTACGTGTTCATGCCTTGGATTTCCGAAACTTTCCGTAAGGATTACCTGGAAGACGAAACCGACCGGAATGCTATCCTGCGTTACAATTACGAAAATCTTTTTATCATGAGGTTAGGCTATAGTTTTACCTATAATTCGCAACGCAACGCAACGAGTATTGTGGATTACGGTAGCAATGCCTTGGGCATCCGTTTTAATGTGGAGTCGGCCGGCAATGTACTGTATGGTTTCTCTAATCTCTTTGGGGCCAACCGGAACGACCAAGGGCAATATACATTGTTCAATATAGCGTATGCACAGTATTTGAAAGGAGATTTCGACATCAGCAAGAGCTTCCGTTTCGACGACCGTAACTCGTTGGCTTTGCATTTTGGCGTAGGGGTAGCCTATCCATACGGAAACTCTACCATCCTGCCTTACGAGAAAAGGTATTTCAGCGGAGGAGCCAACAGTGTGCGAGGGTGGTCGGTCAGGGAATTGGGACCCGGACGTTTTACCGGGGGAGACGGACGTATAGACTTTATCAATCAGACCGGTGACATCAAATTGGACCTCAATGCGGAATACCGTACCTATCTGTTCTGGAAATTGCATGGGGCATTTTTTGTAGACGCCGGCAATATCTGGACTATCCGCGACTATGCCGAGCAGCCCGGCGGACAGTTCCGCATGCGGAGTTTCTGGCGGGAGATAGCCGTGTCTTACGGATTGGGATTCCGTTTGAATTTCGATTATTTCATCTTACGTCTGGACGGAGGTATGAAAGCCATTCATCCGGCGTATGATGATGTCCGTCATCATTACCCGATTATTCATCCGGACTTTAAGCGGGATTTCACTTTGCATTTTGCAGTGGGCCTTCCATTCTGACAAGCCATCGGCGGCCTTCTTTCCGTAAAGGGATGAGATATGCGGCTTCCGGAACAATACGGCCTTTTTGCTGTTCCAACGAATCGGCGGCAAGTGCTTGGCAAACGATGCAACGTACGAGTGCCGTGCTGTCGTTGATTTGTTGGCATTCTGTTGAACTTACGTATGCTTCTTCCGGGGCAGACCGTACGGCTTCGAGGTCGTGTTCGGTGATGTTCGACGCGCGGAAAGCCATCCATTTACGGGAATCCTCGGTACAATTCCCGTATGCTTTGTCGAAACGCAGGTTGAAATAATTTTCCGCAAATTCCTTAGCCCTGCTGTTTACTTGTTCCTCTTCTTTGTTGGTGCATCCGGCTGCTCCTAATCCTGTAAGCAGGCATAAAACCAGAGGCCACCTTTTCCTTTTCGTCATTTTTTAATGCTTTTACGTCTTTCAGTGAAGTACCGTTTGGCCTCACCGTCTGATTTCGTAATTTTACAACGCAAATATATGTCTTTTCCGGCGATGGCCAATGAAAAGGAGAAACATTTTTGACGAATCCTAACTATTTAATCACAATAAATCACTATGAGATTACAGAATTTGTTTTTGGGGATGCTCTTTTGGGGGGCGGCTTTTCATTCGGTTTGTTCCGCAGCGTCTCCGGTGCTTCAGGCGAAGCTGTATCCGGCTGTGTATAAATCTTCTTCAGGTCCGGTCCGCCGGGTGGCTGTGACGGTAGGCTATGACGGACAGGTCACAGAGGCGGAATTGGCGTTGGGCAGGTTGGTGCAGCATGTCCGTTTGGAAAAGGGGGAAAATCATTTTGTATTTGATATTCCTGACGCTGGCGTGGACCGTACATTGCCGTTGTCTTTACGCACCGGACAGGTGTCTTTGGCTTCGGATGAAATAAAAGTACCGGTAGCCCGGCATTGGCAGATGAATCTGGTGCAGCATACACATACGGACATCGGCTATACTCGTTCGCAGATGGAGATTTTGGCAGAACATTTGCGTTACATAGATTATGCTTTGGATTATTGTGATGCCACGGATCATTATCCGGATGACGAGCGGTTCCGATGGACTTGCGAGGTGTCTTGGCCCGTGAAAGAGTATTTGAAAAATCGTCCGGCTTCCCAGGTCGAACGTTTGAAACGCAGGGTGAAAGAAGGGCGAATTGAGTTGGGTGCCATGTACCTGAATTTTGATGAGTTGCCGGACGAACAGACCTTGGCTGCATCCTTGGCTCCGTTGAAGTTGTTCCGGGAGGAAGGGTTACGGACAGACTTGGCCATGCAAGATGATGTAAACGGAATAGCCTGGTGTTTCAGTGAATATTTTGCCGACGCAGGAGTGAAGTACCTGAATATGGGGACGCATGGGCATCGGGCATTGATATGCTTCGATAAGCCCACGGTATTTTGGTGGGAGTCGCCATCGGGGAAAAAAATCCTGGCTTACCGTGCGGAACATTACCATCAGGGGAACTATTGGGGTGTGCACAACCCTGATGATTTCACAAAGTTCGAGCAATGCGTGTGGGATTATCTGGGGCAACTGGAAGCTAAGGGATACCCGTATGACATTTGTGCCATTCAGCATTCCGGGTATCTGACCGATAATGCTCCTCCTTCCACCCGGAGTTGCGAGATGGTGAAACGTTGGAATGAAAAGTACGAATGGCCTAAATTACGTTCGGCAGTCGCTACGGACTTTATCAAGACCGTGGAGCGTGATTATGCCGGGCGGATACCTGTCATTCGGGGAGCGTGGCCGGACTGGTGGACGGATGGTTTTGCTTCCGGAGCACGCGAAGCGGCTGTTTCCCGTACTACCCATTCCCATGCGATTGCCGGGCAAGGCGGTTTGGCTTTGGCAAAACTGGCCGGAGCCGAGTTGCCCCACGGGGTGATGGGGAAGGTGAGTGGCATGAACGAAGCCCTGCTTTTCTATGATGAGCATACGTTCGGGTATTGCGAGAGTGTGCGTGACCCGTATGGCCGGGAGACGTGGGAGCAACGCTCGCTGAAACAGTCGTATGCGTGGGAGGCTTACCGGCACGCCGGGTTGCTGGGCGAAACGGTGATGGGGCTTTTGCAGTCTTTCATTCCGAAAACGGATGAGCCTTCCGTATTGGTTTTCAATACATTGAACTGGAGCTATAGCGGAATAGCCAAGGTGTATGTAGACCATCAGCTTTTGCCGCGCGACAAAGCTTTTGAGATTACGGATGCGTCGGGACGTAGCGTTCCTGCTCAGGCCGGTGAGAGCCGTTCGGACGGAACGTATTGGTATATTTATGTTCGGGACGTGCCGGCTTTGGGCTTCGCCCGGTATCGCATAGACGTGAAGGACGAGCCGCGGCCGTCCGGAGCGTCCGCAGGAAGTTTGTCCGGTACGCATGTAGAGAATGAGTGGTATGGTCTTGATTTCAATCTGCAACGGGGCACCATTTCCCGGCTTTACGATAAAGACCTGCAACGGCAGTTGTTGACGGAGAGTGCGGAATGGGAGTTGGGAGAATTCATTTATGAGACGATAGACGACCGGGGTGCTTTGGAGCGATATACGTACCCGCGCTTTACGCGCAGGCATCCGGAGAAAATGCGTTTCGAGGCTTACGAGGAAGGGGCTATATGGGATACTTACCGTTTCAAGGGAGAGACGGCAGCCGGGATGGGGCATGATAATCTAACGGTGGAGTATCATATATATAAGGTAGAGAAAAAGATAGAAGTGGTTTACAGTTTGCGTAAAAAAACAGAGACGGAACCGGAAGCCGTATATGTGTCTTTCCCGTACCAGATAGAGGACGGTAGAATCTTTCTGGACGTGCCCGGCGGAAATATCGAAGCCGGTGTTGACCAGATTCCCGGTTCGTCGAACGATTGGTACACCGTGCAGAATTTTGCGGCGGCACGCAGTTCGGACGTTCAGGTTGTAATGGGAAGCCCTGAAATCCCCCTGATGCAGTTCGGTGCCATCAATACCGGACGCTATCAGGCCGGAGCCGTGCCCCAGACCACCAATATGTATTCCTGGCCGATGAATAACTATTGGACGACCAATTTTAACGCAGACCAGACCGGAGGTTTGCAGTGGAGTTATTTCATCACTTCGTCGGCGGACACGACAGCCGGATTTGCCACGCGCTTTGCATGGGAAAACCGGATTCCTTTCCTGGCCCGGGTACTTCAGGCCGGCGACCGTGAGGACAAGGATGCACCCTCTTGCGGCACCTTTCTCACACTTCGCCCGGATAACCTTTTGCTGGTCAACATGGCTCCTGTGGAGGGAGAACGTGCCGTGATGCTGCATTTGCGTGAAACGGACGGTCGGCCGGCAGTGTTTGCTGTGACTTCCGATGAGGTGAAGATACGGAAGGTGACGGTTTGCGACGTGACGGGAAGGTCTGTCGGCGGGAGGGACGAAGCGGAATTTAACCCGTGGGAGAGCAAATTCATTAAATTGAGTTGGTAAGGCAGAAGGGCAGGAAAGAAATATTTGCCCGTTCTTTCATGTTTTCGTATATTTGCATAAACAAAAATACGGATATGCTGAAGTTTATTTGTCTGGGGAGCGGCAGTAGCGGAAACAGCTACTTCCTCTTCTCAGAAAATTATGGGATATTGATTGATGCCGGAATTGGGATACGAACACTGAAAAAACATTTTCATACTTACGGGCTTTCCTTGAAACAAATAAAGGCCGTGTTGATTACGCATGACCATGCAGACCACATCAAAGCTGTCGGGAGCTTGGCGAATGAGTATGGGCTTCCGGTCTATGCCACCGAACTTGTACACGACGGAATCAAGCGTAATTATTGTGCAAATCCGAAATTGAAAGCAGAAAACATACATTTCTTGGAGAAGGGGCAGACCTTGAAGCTGGACCGTTTTGAAATTACGCCTTTCGATGTACCTCATGACAGTACGGACAATGTGGGCTATAGCGTGCAATACGGAGAAGTCAACTTCTGCCTCATTACGGATGCCGGACACGTGACAGAACAGTTCGGCGGCTACATCGCCCGGGCGAATTATCTGGTACTGGAGGCCAACCATGACGAAGACATGCTGATGATGGGGCCGTATCCGGCTTATCTGAAAGGGCGGATTAGCGGCGATTACGGACATTTGAGCAATAAGGCTGCGGCGCAACTGCTGGCGGAGCATATTACGGACAGGCTTCGGCATGTATGGTTGTGTCATATCAGCGAAGAGAACAATCATCCGGAACTGGCGCGAAAAACGGTCGATACCTGCCTCCGTTCCGTAGGGATTGTCGCAGGAAAGGACTTTGAACTGGAAGTATTGAAGCGCCGTATTCCTTCCGAAATTTACGAATTGGAAAAAAAATGAGAAAAAGAGGGGTGAAAGTTTGGAGGGTTAAATAAAAAGCTCTACCTTTGCACTCGCAAAATCAAAGATGATGCGTCCTTAGCTCAGTTGGTAGAGCAATTGACTCTTAATCAATGGGTCCAGGGTTCGAATCCCTGAGGGCGTACTTCCAAATTTGTTTGCGTCCTTAGCTCAGTTGGTAGAGCAATTGACTCTTAATCAATGGGTCCAGGGT